>Ga0208303_1000223_pt1 | contig 24156 bp, 32 predicted proteins | sample CB_VirMetaG_2_FD_184537 | JGI IMG/M metagenome (GOLD analysis project Ga0208303, IMG submission 184537) | Freshwater to marine saline gradient viral communities from Chesapeake Bay - CB_1504_2 Viral MetaG (SPAdes) (version 4) | ecosystem: Environmental > Aquatic > Marine > Coastal | place: USA... | reverse complement strand
TGTCTAGCACCCTAGCAGTTACTGGCACAGCCACGATGGATGGGCTTACTGTTGATGGTAACGATTCTTATACGTCAAACATTAAATTTGATTATGGGGCCTCTGCCCCAACATACTTTTCCAACTGGGGATACAAATCATCTTCTGAGGGTAATAAAGTATTTCTAACAATCACTGACGGTGGTGCTGCAAAAGATGTTTTAGTTGCGAACTACAACGGCAACGTGGGTATTGGTACTTCAAGTCCAAGCACCAAGTTGCATTTAGGCGGTACTGCTCCCGGCGACAGTATTATTAGACAGGACAGCACTGTTTCAGGAACAAACTGGGAAATTGGGGAAAGAGAAGCAGGTAAGTGGCAAATCTTTGAAGACGATTCAGATTCTGTTGTTGCTACGTTTACGTCAACAGGCAACGTGGGTATTGGCGTTTCGTCTCCCCAGCGCACCCTTGTTTTAGGTAAAGGCGACAGCACTGGCGTTCAAACTCAGTACACAAATAGCACTACTGGGGCTGCCCTAGGCGATGGCTTCACTGTAGGCATAGACGGTTCAGAAAACGCAGAGTTCTGGAATTTTGAAAACACTAACATGCTTTTTGCAACCAACGGCTCAGAACGCATGCGCATTACATCAGCGGGTGGCATTGAGATACCAAACCAGAATGCCATTAACGAATTAACCTTTACGGGCACTGAGTTCACCAACGTGCTGTCCGCATCGATTAGTGGGTTTCAGTTAGGTACTACGGGTGCGGGTTACTTGTCGTTTATAACAAACAACCAAGAACGCCTACAGATAACGCTTGGGGGCGCAATCTACGCCAACCAACAATACATAGGCGGCTTTGGCGCGATCTCGACTAGCGGCACCGCTAGTTTTGATCATTCCTCAAACGCTAGAGCGGGTAATGCTTACACCTTACTTCAGGGTACCGCTACTGGCGGACCTGGAGGAACAGCTTATTACCATGTGTTTAATTATGAATATGGTTCAAAAAACGGTACGTCGAACATGACTCAATTAGCGTATGGATACAATGATACGAAGGCATACATGAGGTGGAGATATAGTGGGACTTGGGGTTCGTGGGTGGCACTACATTAAGAAAGGAGCAATGGCATGAGATATTTATATATAAATCAGACTGAAAATAGGATTTCTCTAATTTCCAAAAAGCCTGAACCTGAAATAATTACCGATAATTGCGTTGAGTATATTGTTCAAGATAATTTTGACTTAACAAAAGATATGGACGATGGGTTTGGTAATGTTAAAGCAATGGAAGGCTTCCTAACAGTAGAAGAATTTCTTGCTAGATATAATTCAGACTATCAATCGCAGAGAGCAGGTGCGTATCCTCCTGTTGAAGATTATTTAGACGCTGTTGTAAAAAACGACACCGTAGCCATTGAAAAATATATAGCTGATTGTTTAGCTGTAAAAGCAGAATTTCCAAAAGGAGAATAAAATGACCGCTACAAACACATGGACAATTTCACAATGCGACAGAGAACACAGTGCTTTGCCGGTTTGATCTGAGTAAATTGCTATCGCCTATTAATAGTACTGATGCTAATATTACTTGCTCAAAACTAGGAGAGTTTAATGGATAACCAAGACGGGAAACCGACAATTACAATCGATGACGTTAGCTACGAGATCGAATCTTTGACGGACAAAAGTAAAGAGCTTTTGGCTTTACATCAAGAAGCTCAGCAGGACATGTTAGCTGCTAGACGAAAGGCAACTATTTCTGAAGTGGCAGTTCAATCACTCGCTAATATGGTTTCGGCATCGGTCAAGGAAGAGGCAGCAGTAGATGTCGATCCCATCGCAGAGTGACGCAAGGTACACAGAAGCAACTCAGCGCTTGGCCTCTCATGAGGCCATGTGCGAAGAGCGGTCGAAGACCATTTTTAACCGTCTCGAAAAGATAGAAGCTGCACTGCTACAGCTAAATAAAAATATGTTTATTGCAGCGATGGCCTTGGTTAGCGGGATGGCAGGGGTGATCTGGGCTTTATTAATGAGGTGATAGATGGCTTACTTTAAACGCGACCGTTTCTCAGGCATAGCACCTGGAGTAGCCCCGCGCTTGATAGCCGATCAGTTCGGTCAAATAGCTCAGAACATAGACTTTGAGTCTGGCAGGTTAACTCCAACAAAGACCAACACAGACACTTACACATTGCAGAACGGCGCTCGCCGCTCTATTTATTACTACCGCGACACTAACTGGCTGGAGTGGTCAGAAGACGGCGTTGATGTAGTAGCTGGGCCAATACCTAATGACATCAATGAGCGGTTGTACTTTACAGGCGACGACTACCCCCGCGTAGGTACAGTAGCTTCTATGGTTTCGGGCAGCAGCGGTTACCCCGTAACAACATATCGTTTAGGTGTACCTGCGCCCAGTAACGCTCCTACAATTGCTCAAAGCGGTACGGTTACCGCAACCGAAACACCTGAGACTAGGGCGTATGTTTACACTTTAGTCACTAGCTTAGGTGAAGAGGGGCCACCTAGTTTAGCCAGCACCACTTTGGATGTGACCAGCACAGAGACAGTGACTGTTTCTATGCCCACGGGTAATAACCCAAGTGGTAATTACTTTTTTAGCTCAACAGCTAAGAAGCGCATATACAGATCAAACACTGGTTCTCAGTTCACTGACTTTCAGTTTGTAGCGGAGGTTGCTTTTGCTACAACTTCGTATGCAGACACTGTTAAGTCCTCCGCGCTAAGTGAGGTCTTACCGTCTGGCAGTTGGATTGGCCCCCCAGATGACAACACCAGCTTGTACCCAGACGGCCCGATGCTTGGGCTAACTGCTGTGGGCAACGGTGTGATGGCAGGGTTCTCTGGTAAGCGGTTTTGTCTATCTGAGCCATACCTGCCACACGCTTGGCCTATCGACTACCGCATTACGCTTGAAGAAGACATTGTAGACATTGCCGCCACAGGCAACGGAGTCGTGGCGCTGACTGACGGTACGCCATACTTTATAACTGGCACTGACCCAGCAGCTCTGACACCAATAAGAATTGACCTAGCACAAGCCTGCGTTAACAAAAACTCGGTTGTGGACATGGGCGAGTTTGTTTTGTATGCAGCGCCTGATGGGTTGGTTGCAGTGTCAGGGTCTACAGGAGAGGTGGTTTCTCGTGGTCTAATTTCCGTTGATCAGTGGTCTACTAGCTTTCATCCCACTCTTATAAGGGCATTTAGACATGAAGGCACTTACGTCGCGTTCTATAACAATGGCGGTTCTCTAGGGGGCTGGGTCTATGATCCAAGGGCCAGTGAAGCTTCGTTCTCGACCATAACTTTGTCCGCAGAAGTGCGCGGCGGTTTTGAAGACCCAAAGTCAGGTCAGCTGTTTGTTATAGAAGGTAACAAGATCCGCAAGTACAGAGGCGGGGCTTCTAACAATACGCTCACATTTAAGACAAAGAAGTTTGTTACGCCAGCTCCTGTTTCAATGGCTTGGGTTTCTGTTCACGCTGAAGCGTATCCAGTGACTGTAAAGGTCTACGGCGACGGGGCATTGATTTCTAATTACACATTGTCTGAGTCATCAGGCGTTTACACACAAGCTACAACTACGCCTTCTGGTATTAGCAACGGTACTTTGCGTGAGCCGATAATGCGGTTACCTTCGGCAGTTGCTTCTGAATGGGAAGTTGAGGTAAGTGGCGCGGTGTCCATTAACGAGATCTGTTTAGCCCAGAGCATGGACGAGATCCGTGGGCAGTAATAGCAACATAAGAACAAACGACCCAACTAAAGTACCTGCGTTTCCAAAGGTTCCTGCAAGTGCGTCACCTGAGATGCGCCGATATTTAGAAACACTTGAACAGGTCACCAACATTCGGCTGGGTAGGCGGGGCGATCCTCGTGACCGGGCTGTTACTTTACGGGAACTAATAGACAGTGGCCTTGCCCAAGAACTAAGGTCTAATCCCTTTGACCCAAACAGGTCAGGCAACGTAGGTTTTGTACAACCGGGCGGCAGGCTTCCAGATTTAGCTGTGCCACCAGCGCCTACAGGTTTTCAAGCTAACGGTGCCTACAGTCAGATAAACTTGGGGTGGGATTACCCAGCTTACTCAAACCATTCACACACTGAGGTTCACAGCCACACTAGTGATTCTATTGGTGATGCCACATTACTTGGAATTCAGTCAGGGCGTATATTTGTAGACCCAGTTGGCTCCGGTGCGACAAGGTATTACTGGGTTCGGCACGTAAACACGGACAGTATTGCTGGGCCTTTTAACGCAGCGGCGGGGACGGCGGCTTCAACTGCTCCTGATGTAAATCATTTGCTGGGAGTATTAACCGGCGCGATCACAGATAGCCAATTATCGCAAAGTCTAAGCTCAGATATTACTGGTGTTGCAACTGCTGCGGCGGCAGCGGCGTCTGATGCGGCTGAGGCAATAGCTGCAAAGACAGCGGCTCTGTTAGCCCAAAGTAATGCCGAAACTGCTAAAGATAATGCCGAAATCGCAGAAACAAATGCCGACACAAGTCGCGCTTCTGCAAGCACTTCTGCGGGTCAAAGTGCTGCCTCTGCGACAAGTGCTGCTGGATCGGCGGCAACTGCATCTGCTCAAGCTGTACTTGCAACTACTGCGAAAAATAATGCTGGCGCGAGCGCTGGAGCCGCTGCCACAAGCGCGAGTAACGCAAGTTCTTTCGCGGATGATTCTGAAGCTTCGGCGACTGCAAGCGAAGTATCGAGAGTTGCGGCAGACACAGCGAAAGCTGGTGCCGTAGCTAGCGCCGCAGCTTCCTCTCAAAGTGAAAGCAATGCGAGCGCATCTGAAACTGCGTCAGGTAATTCTGCTGCTGCTTCAGAATCAGCAAAAACTGCCGCTGAGTCCGCGAAAGCCGCCGCTTCAGCATTTAGTGTAAGTGCTGCGAGTTCCGCAACATCTGCCAGTGGTTCTGCGACGGCGGCGGCGTCTACAGTCAACGGGTTGACTGCTAGATTGAACAACACAGGCGGCACTGGAGTGACTGTTGAGCAAGCATACTCAGCTAACGCCAGTGACATTGGTGACCTAGAAGGGCAGTACACGGTTAAGATTGACGCGAATGGCGCTGTTGCAGGTTTTGGTTTAGCAAATACTACAACATCTTTAGGGGTTAACGAGTCTGAGTTCATAGTCAACGCAGATCGCTTTGCGCTTATGAGAGGTGCAACTAGCAGTGCTACTGCAACAGTACCTTTTGTCGTGCAGGCCAGCGCTACTACACTGAATGGTGAGTCAGTTCCCGCCGGTGTTTACATGGCTGATGCGTTCATTAAGAACGGGTCAATTGCCAACGCAAAAATAGGCGCGTTGAATGCGGATAAAATCACAGCAGGTTCTATTGCGGCTGCGCGTATAGCCGCCAACACTATTGATGCCTCTAAGCTGAGACTAGACAACTCGACCATTGCTTCACAGAACATTAACGGCATCCCCACGGTCATTATCAAAGACCTTGGTGTTGGTAACGCAAAGATTCAAAACCTAGCGGTCTCGACACTTAAAATTCAAGACCAAGCGGTGACGTTCCCCAACGCTATAACGACAAGTGCCAATATTGCAATCGCTAGTAGCAGTAACAACACGACCTTTAGCACAATCCAAACTTTGACGGGGACGTATAGTGGTGCTCCGGTCTTAATATCTGGCAGCTTTGCTGTTAGATCTCACAATGACCAGGCGTTAATGCGGTTCCGTTTGCGCCGAGGATCGACCGTGTTGTTTACCTCTCAGTCAAAAGCAGTCCGACCTACTCCAGACCTTTTTATCATTCCTTTTAACTTTTTAGATACGAACACCTCTAGTGGATCTCGGACATACACGCTCCAAGCCTACGTTCAGGATGAATATGGTAATTACGCTGATCGGACTATCTCTACTCTAGAGGTGAAGAAATGATCAATCGGGCAATTGTTGATGACGCGACTGGAATAATTATTGGTACTGGCATATGTCAGGATTGCGATTTTAATTTGGTTCCACAAGGCACGACTGCGTATGTGAACACGGGCGACTGGAGTGACGCCACACACAAACTCGTCGATGGGGAGTTTGTGGAAATAGTTCAGACAGACGCAGAAGCTTTAGCTGAGATGTGGTTTTCTGTTCGCACTATAAGAGATGGTCGATTAAAAATGAGCGACTGGACACAGGTTACAGATTCACCGCTTACCGCAGAACAAAGAAGTGCTTGGCAGATGTATCGCCAAACACTGAGAGACCTCACGGACGACTTCTCTCATGCCACAACTATCGAAGAGGTTACGTTTCCAGACATACCAGAATGATTGCTGAAATCTCCGCGATAGTTGCTGGGGTCAACATGGCTACATCTGCTATTAAACAGGTGGCTGGAGCGGCTGATGACTTGTCCACGATAGGAGTTTTTCTTGGGAAATTGGGCGGGGCAGAAGTAGAGCTTGCTAAAGCTCAGAACGCTGGTGGGTTATCTGAAGCTGATGCTGTCAAAGCCGCATTAGCGCGTAAGCAGATTGCAGACACTATGCAGGAGGTGAAAGATATATTCACCATCAGCGGTAACGGACATTTGTACCAGCAGTGTATGCAGGAGATGGCAAACGCTCGAAAGGCTAAGCAAGAAGAGCTTGCGAGATTAGTAAGACAGAGAGCTGCGCGTAACAAAGAGCTACGTCAGATTGGATTGATTGTATTGATTTGCTTGATTGTTGTGCCGCTGACAGTCGGGCTTCTTTTAATGCGGCTAACGTAAGGAGATCGATATGCATAACGGCTATCCATGTATAAACCAACCCCCCGGTAAGACTAAAAAGAAAACCAGTAAGAAGACTAGGAAAAAGAAGCCTAGCTCTAAGGCGTACTAGTGTCTCGTTCTGACGAACCAAAATGGAAACGCATTGTTGCGTCGGTAAAAGCTGGCTCGGCTGGAGGTAAGCCGGGTCAGTGGTCGGCTAGAAAAGCTCAGCTTGCAACGCAGCGATACAAAAAGTCAGGCGGCAAGTATTCAGGCCCAAAGACAAAGGCGCAGAAGTCTTTGTCTAAGTGGACTAAAGAAGATTGGGGTACTAAGTCTGGTAAGAACTCAACGCAAGGAAAGAAAGCAACAGGTGAAAGGTATCTCCCGAAGAAGGCTAGAGAGGCTCTATCAAGCAAGGAGTACGCTGCTACTACAGCCAAGAAACGAAAAGACACAAAAGCTGGTAAACAGTTCTCCGCTCAACCAAAAAAAGTAGCTAAGAAAACCAGCACTGTGCGGAAGGCGAGTCACCGTCCGAGACGGCGGCAGTAGAAGCGGGTAATTTCTTTCATGCTTATTTCCTTGGCAACCAGCGGGTGTCTTTTGCTACAGAAAGACGCTCTTTCTTCACAACAACTAAAGGATCAGTGTAACTGACGTAATCCTCTTCACCGCCTTCTCCAACGTGATATTGAGGAAAAACTTCGCTCTCTGTTACATCTGAAAGCTCCATGTTTTCGCAGCACCATTCAAAGGTTTCAACAGGGCTTATTCTCTTTATACCATTCACACGGATCACAATATCTGGTGTGGCGTAATAAGTTTTTCCATCTTGTTCAAAAGTTTTACTTTCCATTATTTTCCTCTTATGAGACCCAACAATTAGTGTGGACTAAATGTTGGGTAGTTGGTGTGTGTACAAGGCGGCAGTAAACTCCGCTATTAGCGGAGTCTGCTTTAGACTAAATTATAAAACCTAATAAAATCAGGTACTTAAAAAACTCCGCCAATGACCCTTCGGCCTTCGTAAGTTACTGATTTATAAGGGAAATATATTAAATGGCGGAGAGAGAGGGATTCTCTCCGCTACCTTTGTAACCTATTGTTTTATATCTATTTATAAGCCACTATATTGCTTTGGCGGAGTAATGGCGGAGTTAGATGGCAAATATAAGGCTTAAGGGCAGTAAGTGGCAGGCAGACATAAACAAAGCTGGTCATGCCCGTAAGACAAAAACCTTCAAAACAAAGTCAGCAGCTAAGGCATGGGCTAGGAAGGTTGAGATGCAGATGGACGACGGTACGTTTATCGATGACAAAGAAGTAATCAGCCATAGACTGTCAGACTTAATCCACAACTACATCAAAGAGCTAGAGGACACTGCCCCAGTACTAGGGTCTAAGCTCTCTAGTCTACAGCGCATGGCCCGTGAGTTTGAAAGTGACACGCTTAAAGATTTAACTCCCAAGTACTTGCTTGCCTACGGCAAACGCCGCCGAAAGACTGTTGGGGCTTCGACATTACAGAAAGACATGTCGTACCTAAAACAAGTCATTGCTTATGGAATTGTGTTTTGGGAGTTACCAATAGCTGCTAATCCAGTAGAGGTAACCAAGCCTGCACTTGGGTCGTTGAAGATGATTGCTGGTAGCAAGCGTCGTACTAGGCGGCTGCGGGAAGGAGAGTGGGAAACGCTCATGGCTGGAGTAGGCAGGCAGCATAATTCTGAGTCAGGGAACAACTGGCTAAGCCCTATGATCGAGTTTGCGGTTGAGTCCTGTATGCGGCAGGGCGAAATTCATCGGTTAACTTGGGACGATGTAGACTTTGAACGGCACACCGTGCGTATACAAAGCAGGTTATGGGAGGGTTATAAGAAGGGGCCGACCGATATAATACCTATGCGAGAGGGCGTGAGAGAGGTGCTCCTACGTGAATATAAAAAGGTTGGCAAGGTAACCCGCAACAGAACAAGACTGCCAGAACGGGCTAATCATGTGTTTGGGAAGCCAAAAAAGAGTGAATCGATTTCAGATAGATTTGCTAGGGTGGCGATCAAGTCTGGATTGAGGGCACCACCAATTCCTGGTGTGAGAAGCAAAGCAACTGAAGAAGATTTAACTTTTCACGATCTTAGGCACGAGGGTATAAGTCGTCTTTTTGAAGACAAAGAAAAGAACTACAGCGTGCCAGAAGTTGCTGTCATATCAGGGCACTTGAAGTGGGACACATTGTCTATCTACACTCAGCTAAACGCTGAGGATATTTAAGCTTCTAGTTGAGCTGAAATGTAGTTAGCTACACCTTCAGTCGGGAAAAGATAACGTTTTCCCATACGCCAATGAGGTATGCCTAAACTTTCATCGTATAGCTTGTTGTAAATTGTTTGCTTGTTTGATTTAACTACTTCGGCTAAATCTTCAACAGTCATGAAAAGCCCATATCTACTCTCTAAAACTTTAATCATCCATCCGCTCCTCTTGTATAACACAGCTCGTGAGGCGATTCAGATACCATTGGGCCTTTTCTAAGTCTTGAATTCTTAGCTTTGGGTCGGTAGATTTTTTGTCCCACCTCCACAGATATTTTAACGCGTTTCCTTTTAAGTAACCTTGGAACCCTTCACTAGTCATGCTGGCTTCGATAGCTTCAATAGCTTCAATACCGCCTGAGTTGTAATGATCAGGGTGATTAACAAGGTCTTTCATGTTTTTTATAGTGTCGTTTGCAATAGTAAAACTATACCTTTAGGTTAGTAGTAATGCTACTATTTTTGGGTTTTTTGTTACAAAGCATCAAACGTTAGAACAGCTTTGAGTAGATGACGGTTAGGTGACTAGTAAATTTATCAAGCGGCAGTGATTTCAGTTTGGCTCTTTCAATAGAGACAATTGAAAATTTACTAGTCTTGCTTTTCTTGGTTAGACAAATAGCTTCCGTGTTTGCAGTTCGAGTTTCAACCCAGTTTTTTTGCAGTAACTGTGTTGAAACAACCCCTACTTTTGACCCTAAAGGAAAAAACTGATTCTTTTGGTCTACCTCTATGACGCTAAGAAGGTTACTACTACCCACATTGATAAATCTGTTTTTAGATACAAGTGACTTTTTACCGGAGAGTGTTTCTGGGTAGCTTGCAAAGTTGGTGTATGTGGGCATGTCAGTACTGAAATTTGGGTCAATTTCGCTTGGGCAAACTTCTAAGAAGTTAGCTAACTTAATGATTGCTGCGGAATTTAACGTGGTAATTTCGGTAAGGTAGTGACTAAAAGCACTTTGTGTCCACCCAAGCTGAGAAGCTGCTTCGGTCTGAGTCATGTTTTCAGTTACTTTTTTAGTTTCCCAAAGGTTTCTCAAGTTTTGAATTACTTGAGTTTGGTTTGGCTTGTTCATTTTGGTTGCCATTGAGTTTTTGAGCTATCCACTTACTTGTATTTGCTATCGATAACCCTTGATCGAAGTCAGTATTAAAGAGGGGTTTATGCCAGTCTTTTCGGGTTAAAATAATAGCGCCTGTTTTTGAGCCGATTATTACTGCGACTACTACTTTATAGTCGCACATAGTATCTAGCCAAGCAAGTTGAAGGGCTGAGAGTCCAGTCTTAATCCTTGTGCTGGGTTTTTTAGGTAGGGTTACATATTTATATTCAATAAACAGGGAACCGTTAGGGCCGGCATACCAAGCATCTGGCACGCCGCCCGTGAAGTTATCATGAATCTTCCACCTGTATAGCGCAGGTGGAAGTTTCCGATGCACGGCTTTTATAAAACCGTGTTCGTTCATGCGGTTTTAAGCGTGCGCTTCATACAATGCTTCAGCAGCTTTGTAGTCAGCTTCTTGTACCCAACCCTGCCAATCGATCTTGACGTTTAGGTAGGTAGCTCCAGCACGGTTCTCTACAGAGACTGTAGACAGTTTCCATAGACCAGCGAAACGATCACCGCCTTTCATACCAATCTGTGTGTTCCAGTTCTTGGATACACTTAGCTTGGAGTTAGCGAAATCGAACAAAGCTGGCATGGATGTCTCACCAGTCTTAGGGTCTTTGGTGACCACTAAGTGACTGTGCGTCTCAGAGATTTGGAACTTCTCTGGTGCATCTTCTTGAGCTGCAACCAAGGCAGTTGCTTCGCCCATTGAAGAAGTCTTGCCGACATAGCCACCGCCAGCTTCGCGCGTGCGCCAGATGACATAATCTGTGACGAAGTTAATACTGATCACGTAGATCTCATCGCCCATCAGTTCGCCTGACAGCGAGTTCATAAACATGCCAGCTTCAGCGCCTTTGATGAACTTAGGGTGGTGCTTGTCCACTTCATCAGACATCTTTTGTAGCTGTTTGATTCTTGGGATAGCCAACTGATCGCCCACGTTTTCGTTACCGCGAGAGCCAGACTGGTTGATGTACGCTGGGACTTTATCGTCCGCTAGTGCAAGTGCTTGATTAGCCATAGGTTGTTACCTGTTTAGTTATAGAGATCGGAAGTTAAGTTTTGTCAGTTCCCGCATACTCAGCCCAGGAATGTCTCCATAAGTGGACACATATTCTCGGATTGCAGTAGCGGATAACCGACGGTGCAAAAATTCTAGTAACTTGTTTTCGATAATGAAGCCGTATACTTCGTCCCAGTTATCGGCATTAGGTACTAGCTCAGTTGCGACAGAGATGGTTGCGTTGTCATTAGCCATACGCTTCAGACCCGCTTCATTCATCTTTGCCATCAGGTCACGGGTGATCTCGTCTTCCCGTTCCTTGAGTTCTTTGACCTCAGTGTTGAGGTCTTTAATTTGTTCTTTGACTGTTTTTAGTCGGTCGATTGTTTCGTCTAGGTTCATGCGCTGATTGCTCCATTAGTTCGTGATTCAATCCAATATTCGATAAGCGTTTTGGTCGGCTCCCAGTGCAGGTCGCGTTCGATACTTAAATCAAAGGACAGTTTTACTGACGTTAGTTCTTGCATAGAAATCAGTCCGAGTTCGGATTCACCAAAACCCATATCGCTTAGTCCAAAGAAGATGGCATCGCCGCTCTCAATGCTGCCGCTGTCAATTTCACTGATGAGCCATGTTGCTGCGCCCGTTGGGTTGAATAGCTTTAGATAGGGTTTACGGTCTTCTTCGGGAAGGTCTTGGTTTGAGAGCAGTTGTTTTTCTATTTCTTTAGTAATTAGCTTCATGCTGTTTTCCTGATGTTGTTTAAATCATTTAAAATCGTTAGTAGTTCTTCCATTCGACCTAACTTGCCTTCTAGTTTTTCGTAAACGTCAGGCTCCCAAGTGTTTTCCGCAGCAATGCGGATGACTTCAGTGCGCTTGGTTTGACCAGCTCGGTAGATACGTCGATTGAATTGTTGGTAGTGCTCAGCGTTGTAGGTGGGGCTAGCCCAAATGATTGAAGTGGCGGTAGTCATAGTTAAGCCATGCCCTGCGGACTGCGGGTGACAGAACACAACTTGCAATTGACCGGCTTGCATCTTGCCAACCACATCAGTGCGTTTGTGTGCGGGTGTGCTGCCGTCGATGACACCGTATTTAATCCCACGCTTCTCACACTCATTGACCATGTGGTCACGTTCGTGTTTCCAATTGAACGCGACTAAGCTGTGCGCCCGTTCTTGTATGAGCTGCATGATTAGGTTGTAGCGGTCTTCGTGAACGCCAATCACATTGCCTTCGTTGTCGTACAAGGCACCTGTGCATAGCTGCAATAGCTTTTTGATTTTGGCACCTGCATGAACCGCGCTGACTGTGCCTTTGTTGGTGTGCAGCACAGAGTCATTTGCTAAATCTACATACTGATTCATGATGGTGCGCGGCAAAGTAGTAGTCATGGTACTAATAGTTTGTTCGGGCATATCAATACATTCTTCTAGCGAGAAGCGGATGTTGATATCTAGTAGGGCGCTCGCAACTATCTCTTCAGCGTTATCACGGTCTACCCACTCATTTGCAAAGCCATTGAAACGGCTGGTGCATACAGCTGATCTGAATGAATAGAACCTGTGACCAAGACGCTCACCGTCATCTACCAGTAGGGTAGGGTGCCAGATGTCTAGGATGGAGTTGCTGTTAGGCGTACCTGACATGGCGATACGGTAGTCAAACTGCTCGATGATTTTTGCAATGGCTTTACTGCGCTGACTGTCTTTGTTCTTGAAGGCAGTGAACTCGTCGATGCAGATAGTGTTAAAGCCAGCGAGCATGTTTTTGTTTTTTAGTAACCACTTAACTGCATCGTGATTGGTAAGCACGATAGACGCGGACTCGTTGAATGCTTTGAGTCGGTTTTTTGCAAACGCAACAGAGTACGTCAGGTCAGGTTGGAACTTGTCTATGTCATCTGCCCAGCTTGCTTGCAAGATAGACAAGGGCGCGATGACTAGCATTCGGCCTTTGTCTTTTGGCAGCTTCGCATACGCATCGATGACGCTTCTGGTTTTACCAGTGCCGGGATCTGAAGTGATTAGAACTTTGTGTTTGCTAAGGATGAAGTCAGTAGTTTTTGTTTGGTGATCAAATGGTTTAAACATAGTTAGTACATAGTTGATTAGAATATAATATTAGCATTACTACTATTTTATGTCGAAGCTTTAGTGGTTCTTATGTTGGGTTCTATTGAAAAAATGTCGGTTAGGATTTTTGTACGCATCTCAGCAGCGTCTGAGCGGTTCATTTTAGTGACTATTTTTATGTCAGACTTTTTGAGTTTGTATGTAGACCAGAACTCAGCATCTGGCGGATCAGTTTTTAATGCGTACTCAACAATTAAGTCGTCTTCGCAGTAATACATTTTCATTTGTTTACTCCATAAGGTTCCATGACCAAGGCCAGCTTTAGTAGGGAACGGAGAGGCACCTACGTATACACTGACCGAGGTCACGAACTGTTTAGGTAACCCCCCAAGCACATTCGGGGTGGTCACCTTTTTTGAACGAACACCACTTGCAATTGTTTTTGCTTGGCTTTGGTTCGTAGTCTGTACAAGTGGTCATGGCAATTGCGCGTCTGTAAAAGCCTGGAGCAAAGGTCATTGCCTCAGCCCTAGTAAACTGCTTAATAGTTGTTTCGGCTTTGTCCAGATACCACAGTTCGGTTTGCACAAACTCTATGTGTGGGTAGCGAAAGAAGGTGCCGATGGCGTACAACAGGCACTGCTGAGAGTGTGTAATTTCATTGCCCCATTTCTTGCCTGTTTTATAGTCGATGACACGGGCTGACTGCTCATCTTCATTGACCAAGGCATCTAGTTTGATACGCGCCCATGTTTTAGGTTCCATCCAACCAACTGGTTGCCAATCGAGATCAAAGCCCCATTCACCTTCTAGTTCTACTTTTGCATCTGCGTATAAGGCACGTAGTTCTTCAAACTGACTCTCAAATTTCTTGAGGGTGTCAGGCATCTCGCCAAGCTTGCCGCAGACATAGTCTTCAGCTTGTTGGTGTATTTCTGTACCTCGATCAGCTGCTGGGCCTGACGGCTCTTTAATTTTTTTAACGCGGCTGATGTATGTGCGGTACGGACATTCTTCAAACACTTTAAGTGCGGAGTATGACCAAGCAGGGGTAAGCCCAAGCTTGTCTGGTTTGGCTGTGAGCTTTTCTAAGTCAGGTCTGCTTTCTTGAGTGAGGTTCATGTTGAGCCTATGTTGTTTAGCAATTAGTAGTATAGCTAATAAAGCAAGCTAAAAGCTAAGCAACTAACGCTTTGTCTTTTGCAGAGAAGTGCGTGGCTATGATTTCTTGTTGAGTTTCTAATGCAACTTTCCAACGTATCTCAATACCACGTACTGGGTTTGCGGCTCGACCAGCATCTATTTCTCGTTTGCGTATACGTTTGAGATTGTTGCGGTCTAATTTCTTTGTAAACTCTTTAGAGTTGATACGTTGATCAGTCAGAGCTTGAAATACAGTACGTAGGTGTTCAGTAAGCACCATGCTGTATTCTTTTTGTGAGTCTGCTACCCAGTTCTTGACGAAACGTTGAGCGTTCATAATCTCACCGCCGTTCATAAGAGCAGAGGCATCTATCTCTAATACATCGCTGAAGTATTTAACATCGCCTTGTTTGACGGCTTCGCAGAACTCTTCAAACACGCTCATGGATACACGGCGCATCTCTGACTTAGCATCGTTGACGATGGCGTTCTCTGCTAGTTGTTCGCTGTACTTGAACGTGGTCAATACACCAGCAAGCATTGGTAGCTCTCTTTCAATACCACGTAAGTTGGCGATGATTTCTGGGTGAGCGTCTTTGAGCGCTACCTCTTGACGGGGGCCGATGTTGTACCGGCGGTCTTGTGCTTCTTCTAAGTTAACTGCATCTAAGCGGTTAGTTAGGAACACGAAGTTTGTGTAGCTTGGCACTTCGTGTTGGTTCTCCCGCATACCACGTATGGTTTGCGTGGGTTCTGTAATCGCGTTCTTGAGTTTGTCTGCAATTTTCTTAGCGCCACTTTGCGCTGATGCCATGTGAAATTCATCGACTACTAAGAACAATGCGGTACGCATGTAGTTGTTGAACTGTTCTTCTATGTTCTGCAAAGCCTTCATAGGAACATGTGCGTTGCCGAACAATGGTCTAAGTATGCGGCTGTAGAACAAACCTTTACCTGTACCTTGTACTCCTGTTAGTACCCACGACACTCCGGTTTTCTTTTTGGTTTGGAAGATGTAGGCGAGCCAGTTGATCATGCGCTCAAACTCTTCGTCACCGTTGCCTAGCATGTGGTGCATAACCGTATAGATGGTAGGGCATATGTCTTTTAACGCTATGCCTTCGCCTACGGTCAAAGGTCTAGGGGGTGTTACGTTATTGAGCATAAGCTCTGTTTGCCGATACATGTTTATTTGATATGGGATATTTGTTAATTGGATAGCGTTGTCTGTTTGTGTTGGATCAAATTCAATTTGTGCATCTGGTATGAATTCAGGAACAGGGCGACCGTGGCTCATCATAAAGCCATCGATAGAGCCTTTAGCTAACGGTGTTAATGGGAAGCTGTCGCTAAACTGATCTAGGTTAGGGTCAAACATCCCTGCATAGTATTGGTCAGTGTAGAAGTCTCTAATGGCAACTGGTCTGTGTGCTTGTCCGTGCTCACTGATCTTGTCTTCATATTGCTCAAATATGCTGAGATAAAAATCTGGGTCTGCTTTCTCAATCTCAAAGATGGGTTCACCTTTGAAGTTGTGCATGTAAGTTGGATTGTCTGCTAAGAAGTAATAGGCATGGCTATCACCGCCGTTTATATCGCAGTGAACAAATGGATAGTTGGTATCGTTGTAAACTGAGATGTTCATTTGATCGGGGTTGGTCAGTATTTCTTCCATGCGGAAGTTAACTTGAGTGCGCGTTATCTTTTCTGCTTTGCGGCCCATCCCTGCGTCTTTACGCAGTTCGTCCTTGCGGCGTTTGCTTGCAGCGAAACAGTTCTCTGGACTAATCCCATCCATCAAAGATGCAAGGTCTAGGGTTTCTTGCCCACGCACTACGAGGGTAGTGCGGTTGTCATCATCTTCAAACGGGTTAACAGCGCCGTTAATAAAAGTAGGCGGTGCTATGAATATGAGTTTGCTGTTGTCAGCAACGCTGATGTCCAATGGATACTTCAGCGACTGACCATTTACTGAAAGGCTGCACTGACTGTTAAACAACTCTGTTGAATGGTTCATTTGTTGTAACCACAACTTTATAGTTTTTGGCGGTAGCGGCACTGTCAGCATGAAGAATATGTGCAGTGAATACGTTGGCTTTAAACCGAACGAAGCAGAAGCTTGAGCAATGTAAGTTACGTCGTGTAACTCTTGGGGTAGAGCGCTTACTACTGTGTTAGCAATTTGTTCTACGTGCAGCTTGGTGAGCTGCCCATTGCCAAAGGGCATTTGAGGTAGCGTCAGGTTATCTATGTCGAGTACTAACAGATCACTGTAAGCATTACGGTCTGATTGGCCTTTGCGCGATTCGTTTTCTAAATGCCTTTTTAGCTCGCCTTTCATTAAGCAGTGCCCTTTAGACGCTTGGTCTGTTAAGGCAGTGAATAATTCCTGGGGTGTATGAACTGTGGCGTGATGACTGTCTACGTTTGTTACGTGTGGATACGGCGTAGACTTGTCTTGTGAAAAAGTCTTAGCTAATCGCAATCCGTTGCGAGCAGACAGAAAACTTAACTGCATCTTTCTCTCCTTAAAGTGACAAATCTAATTCGGCCTGAAATAGTACTATTGCTACTAATCAAGGTCAAATTTGTCTAGTTCGGAACGCTGTATAATTACTTCTAGTGGCGCATCGAACAGCAACCGGACTTGGTTGCGGTCGATTCGTTTGACTGTAATTAACACAGACGTTTCGTCGTCGAATTGCAAGCGTATTTGCTCGTCTAGTTTTCGACTTAATACCAACTTGGTCATTTGCTATAACACTTATCCCATCCACCTTCTGCATCTAAAGGTAGATCTGAAGCCCACGTTGGGGCGGTACGCATAACAGACAGCATGGTGTCCATTCTCTCTTGGGGATTAGTATCGTCGCTAATAGCAATAATTTCATCATGTACCGTCAAAACAACTTCAAATTCTGGTAATTGTTGTATTGCTAACATTTGTTCGCAGATGACTATTCTCGCTAGAGCTTGGATTATGTTCTCTGCGATTTTGCCGCCGTAAGTAAACTCTGTTTTCTTGCCAGACTTGTATGACAGCTTACCGTTACTAATAAGTTGTAAGTCGTGGTATCGAAGGCCCATACCATTGGGCATCATGATCGCGGAAGGTTCTGCTATCAGGCACTTGTATTGATAAGCGAACTTCTCGCCACCCTTCATGCTCAGGGTCTGCCTGAGTATGCGCTCTGATTGTTCCCATAACGCGGGTATAGCAGGGTACTTTGATCTATAGGCGTTGACCGCTTCATTACACTCTTCGAACGGCAGATCGATGTTTGCTGATTTGAGGGTCGCCATAAATTTCTGAGCGCCCATTCCGTAGCCTAAACCTAAGATCGCGGTCTTACCTACGAAGCGTTCTATCTCATCAGCTTTGGTGATAGGGCGGTTGTACAGGTCACTGGCAAAGGATGAGTACACATCTGCGCCATAGAAGTACATTTCCAATAGGTTGTCCTGTCCTGCTAACCACGCAAGCATACGAGACTCGATGTTTGACAAGTCAGCTACGTACATGAGCTTACCTTCTGGTGCCTCTAGCACTCGGCGTAGCTCGCTGTTACGGGGTAGGTTTTGTAGGTTGATCTTTTCGGTGCCGCCGAACCTTCCGGTATGCGCTGCGTAGTAACGGAGCGGGGCGGGGATGCAGCCCTCGGCATTTGTACTGTCGATGAAGCGTTGGGCGCGGGTTTCATTTAACCGGCTTTTAACCGCTTCTCGTCCAGCGAACACATGACTGAACTCTGGGTTCTGCTGTGTCCATTGCCTGAAGGCTGCATCGTTTTTACCGAAGGCAGGGATTGTTTTACCTGTGGTGGGGCTGGTTTTAGTAGGTACTTTTAACCCTTGTTCTTCGGCCCATGCTGCGAATTTCTGGTTGCTTGCCAAAGTACTACGGTCTAGGCCCGATTGTTCAATGGCGGTTGTACTTGCTATTCGTGCTTGGTCTAAGAATGCCTGTGTCTTCTCTACGTTTACGACGATCTTAGGCTCACAGAACATACGGGTTGTAAGGTCTATGACTTCCAGTTCGACTTCTGGGAACTCTGTCCATAGCTTATTGTAGATGGCATAGGTTAAGTCTACGTCTTGGATGCAATAACCAGCTAAGGACTCTTCGATGTCTGGCGGCAGGTCGTATATGCCCTTGGCATTGATTAGTTCCTCGCCTTTACGCATGGACTCGTCGTCTGGGAAGCAGCGCTCTGCTACGTCTTTTAACCGTGCCGATTGCCCAGGCCATCTGCCACGGGCCATAGCTGCCGTGTCTATATAGTAGAGGGGTTTATGACCATAGAGCTGCGTGAGCAGGTAGCCGTCGAAGGGCGTGTTGTGGCACACCAAGAACGCCTCTTCCCAGTTGATGTCATCAAGAGCTGCTTCAGTTTCGTCTTCGCCGTACCATTCGGTAGGCTCAACATTTATTTTGATACCGACCCCCCATACTTTGAAATCGGGGTGCTTGATGTACTCCATGACTGACATTTTTGTCAGTGATACTTTGGGGTCGTAATAACTTTCAAAATCTAGTGTCACTAGCATCCTGCTTGTACCTTGTAATTAGAAAACGTCTTTAGCGTCCTGCTCTTGTCGGTGTGCGTATACGGAGGCTTCCATTGTCTGGAAGGTACGTACTAGCTCTTGGTGTAGCTCAGGCTTCCTGCTCTTGAGCCAAACGTGGGTGAACTGCAACATCTCGTATGAGTTCATGTCGCGTTCTAAGTGGGGTTGAATCTCGTCACTGAGTTCTAAATATTCTTTCTTGTCCAAAATAGTACTCCTACTAATATAGTTAATCAAAAATAATCGTGGGTGTCGGGCATATCTACTGCGCTGTCACAGCAATTGCTGCTGACTTCATAGTAGGTGTGGGTTGATACAGTCCCCCAGAACTCTACTGGTTCTGTGAAGCTTTCAACTACAGGATGGCACTCCTCGTTACAGTCAGTGCAGGTAGGGTGTTCTGGGTACATTAGTATTCGCCTAATACGTTGTATTGGTCGTCTATAGCACGGTAATCGCCAGTGCATTCGGTGTCGTTATTTACTATAACCAACGAATTGCTCCAACTAAGGCCGGAGGTGAACTCAATGAATATTGTCTCTCCTGACATAGACCACGATTCAACATCACTCCATTGATAACCGTAAGGAAGACAGAAAGAGTTATAAGTTTCTATCCCACTTACATAACCTTCTATTCTTATTTCTTGGCCTTCGTCTTCTATGTCTGGCATTTCGTCGTGATCATCATCGTCTTCATCGAAGCCTCGCAACCGTATAGCGGGAGCAGCTGAGCCACGGGTTAGTGATTCTTTTTCTATAGGGTGGTCGCACTCAGGGCAACTGTCTTCGGTCATGTTTGAGAAGTCTTCGCCAAGGTCGTAGTCACACTCAGGGCATAGATAAAAGAAGTCGTTGTCTGTTGTTGATTCTGCTATTGCTCCACCCACATCCACCTCCTATAAGGGAATTTTTTGGTTTTCACTAAAGATAATTTTTCGTGACGCATTGTGCGTTTCATAATGAACAGCACAACGGACACAAGTAAGCCGCCGAATAAGGCAGCGATCATGCCGCTGAACGTGCCAGCGAGAACGATCATAAGAAAGAATGTAATCAGCACATCAAAGAAGATGTCGTAGTTGATTACTTTGCGCACACCGAATTTGAACAGTAAGAACAACATACCGGCGGCGGCGATTATTCCAGCTAAGAACATAATTTAAGTCTCCTGTGTTTCGTCAAGTTTTGTCTCTAGTAGGTTTTCTAATGTCTGTAGATGCGTCTGGATCGACAGAGCTATCTCCATGAACGTCTCCATCTCTTCGCCCTCTAGCAGTAGTTTCATCTCTAGTTGTTTCATTAGTTGCCTCAGTAAATATTTGTCGTATGGTCAAGTATGTAATTACGAATTGGATAATTTTTTGGATCATGCTGCTTGTTCTTGGTTAAACATGGATTCTGCTAATGGGAAGTTTCGGTAAGATCTGCCAGCTGCATCAGCTGGATCAAATTGTTGTAAGAACATACCCAGTACTACTACTGCTGTAGGTATGTCAAAGGTATCAAGTGCTTCAGTTATTGGCCCTTGAAAGTCACCTAAGCAGGGCGTAGTCGTATCAGTCATATGTGGATGCAAGACTTTACGGCGTTCAAATCCTGTGTAACGGTGTTTGGCAAAGCCGGGAGAAGCTCTCAGCACAGTGTAGTAGTTGTGATGACCGGCACGTCTTTTATCAATTAAAAAGTCAGCGGTGACTGACGGGATATAGATGGGGTTTATGTCAATGTAATCATTGTTAGATGAGCAAGCTGTCATCGGGCTGAAGCGCATTGTTACTTTGTAATATTCTTCATAGCATTCGTCAAGAAACCCGCCGCCTTGATAGCGGTGCTTTAATTTGATGGAGCCTTTAACATAATGCTCACAGTTACGCAGCTCGTGTTCCCAGTCTGCGATTGTATGGTTTGTTGGGGTATCCTCAGATGCATAGGCTTGCTTTAGCAAAAACTTAGTGTTGTAAAGTTCGTCATGGTATTTATCATAGCGGCGTTCAAGTGTTGTTAGGCTATCTCTGTATTCAAAACGCTCTCCTCGCCTACAGTTCAAATAATTGTTTGCTTCTTGTTTCATAGCCGCAGCAAGATTTTTGGAGCCACCGGCAACACGTAGCCAGTCCCAGCTGGAGTTGTTAGTTACGGCTAGGCGAGCGGTAGCTAATGATCGTTCAGCTTTACCTAAATTTATTTTAGTGGCAGTTACTTTGTTTTTTAGCGTTAGCAGGTCATGGTTTATAAGGAAAATTCTGTCGGTGTGTTGCTCGATAGCAATTTGTTTGTGGTCAATGGTTATCTTGTCGATTGTTTTGTACATATTAGTGCTCCCTGAACCCAAATGGGTTGTTTAGTATTTCTTGACGTTCTAGGTCGTCGGCGTATTCGTCGTCGTCGATATAACTGCCGTAGCCGTCTAAGTAATAAGAGTTAGGTGTTGTGTTAGTGACTACGGTTTTATGTGTAGTCCCTAGTTTTGATTTTGGGAATGCTTTGACGACGGGTTTTTCGACATTGGTTTTGATTAGGTCATCAAGTCTGGTCTTGAGTAAGTCGTCGAGTACTGTGGGCTGTACGCCATTACGCACGCATTGATGCACACAGTTTTCTGCTGTGTCATACACATCAACCTTTGAACTGCCGTGCTTGTTATAGATGCCACGGATAAAGTACTTGCAGCCGTTGTCTAGGAACTCTTCTACTTGTACTTCGTCCTGCATCGAGGGGCTAACGCCCATGTTTACGTGCGAGTGCCCCCAGTAGATAAGTTTCTCTGATGAGATACCTTTGGACTCTAGGTCTACGGCTAGGTCGACCAGAGCTTCTGGTGTGATGTCTGTCTCGACACCGGATACAGTTTGTTTTGGTACAAAGATTTCTGTGACTAAGTAGTTACCGTCGTCATCGATGTCAACGAGACCGAGCCAACCGACTTCGGTAGCAATGGTGTCTACTAGGTAGCGGATGGATTCCCAGACAAGGGGTGTGTAATACACTTGTGGTGCTTTGGGTAAGTCCCACTCATACAGTTGGGTTGTTACTGGGGTCAATGAGCTACTGTCAAATGACGCTTGTTTGGCTTGGGGGTAATAAGGTAGGCGGTTCATATTCTTTCCTTGGTGGTCATTAGCATTGGTTTGAAGAAGACATCGAGTTGGGCAGTGGCACAGCCGTCATTGAGTAGGAAGTTCATAAACTCCCACACAGCCATGTTTGCAATCAGTGAGGCTGTCGGGCCTACAGATATGCTGGTGCCGCAAGCTGATACTTCGCTTTCGTCGTCACTGATAAGAGTGTCGAACCATGCTTTACGTTGAGCTGCGTTAGTTGGTGAGAAGTGAGCTACGTTGCCGTGTGTTGAAGCCATGCGGGTTTCGAACACTTGTAACAACGTGCTGTCTGCACCAGTTGTTTGAGCCTCAACGATCTGGCGGCGGCTAGCCATCGTGTCTGTAAGCAGAAACAGGAAGCCGTCGAACTGTCGTTGGTCAATGCGCTCGTTGATGAAGCGCATGTCTTTGATTAAGTCAGCAGGCACACCGAGCTTCTTGGTTGCAAGGTCTTTGAGTGCGTTTACTTTGAGCATTCCTATGTGCTCATGTAGGTATGATTGGTTAGCTAGGTTGTGTGGCTCTACGATGTCAAAGTCATACACACTGATGTTGGTCAGGCCCAACTCGATGAGTGACATGAACAAGCGTGAGCCTGTAGCACCTGCGCCTACAATATGGATTGGGTAATCCTTGTAGTCATAGGCTCGAAATATTGGGTCGTGTCTTATGGTCGATAGCATTATCTTCTCTCCGGTATGTATTCAACGCGTATCTGAAATGAAAAACCTTGTGTGCTTACTCCTTCGTCGTTTAGTTTTTCTATTATTAAGTCTGATAACCAATCGACTTCTTGTTTGGTAAAGTCGTCTTCTGTACCAAGTACAAGTAGCTTTGGGTTAGTCATTAGTACCTCCAGTACTATCGTTAGGCAAAGTAATCCCGTCTTCGACCACTCGGACGGGAACGAGCTAAGGAACAGTGATGCCTGTTTGGTCTAATGGGGTGCGGTCAGGCAGTTGCTAGTTGCCCTTGGCTCCGATGCTGTAGATGACTCGGTCGCCGTCTACTAGGGTGTAGTTGCGGTCAACAGAGCTTGAACCGACTTTAAGTACCTCGGCATTGTTCTGCTCAATGCCTGCTGCGGACAATGCATCAGCAACAGTTGAGCCTTGCTCAAGGCCAACTTCAGTTACTGCGCCTGGTACGCGTACTATTTTTACGAATATCTCGGACATGGTGATACCTCCTGTATCTTGTGGCGGGTTTAAGGTTATAGAACTTAGTGCCACGGTCTAAGGTCTAGGGTTTTCTGACAAATCATTTTGTTCAATGAGATCGGCAGCTGTGTGCAGAAAATCTGCTAACCCAACTGCTGATATAAACCTTTGGTTAGAACCATCAGTGCTAACGTCGGGTGCGTAATCTGCTTTGCTCGCTAGATCACGTAAGCCTTTAGCTATGAACTCTGGTGTAAGGTCTTTTTCGCTCATTACTTTTCTTCCAGTATTTCGCCGGTAGCAAAGTCAGTAGTTGTTACTGAAGTAATACTGCTGCTTGCTTGGACGGGTATAACAGCTACTGTTTCTACTTCAAATTTTCTGTCATCTGGATTGTCGTGGATGTCGAATACTTCGTAAGCAGCTAAGTGGGCATCTGCTATGGCACTTTCTTTGCTACTAGCATCAGTGACCGTAAATGTTTTATATGCCGATGCGCGAATAGTTACTCTATAGTTCATGTTGAACTCCTGTAGGTGGAGAGGGAGGCCGGAATTGAACCGACATAAACGGAGTTGCAGTCCGCTGCATAGCCTTTCTGCCACACCCTCTAGTTATTAAACGATTCGCAGCATCACAAAGAACAATGCGATGGCAGTTGTGGTGCCTAGTAGTGCGCCTACGTACTGTTGAACGAAGTCGAACTTGACCGGCTTAGTCTTAGGGGGTCTGCCTACTGGTCTGCCTGTAGGTTTAGTTGGGTTAGGTGCGCGAGGTGGCATGATTTCTGGTGAAAGGTTTTGTTCTACATGAGCAGACATCTTTGCTTTTTGTCTGAGTTTCTTTTGTTTGGCGAGCCATTTGAGATGCACTGCTCTGTTGTGGTCTGTGATTTCTCGATACTCTTCATAGG
>Ga0208303_1000222_pt1 | contig 24167 bp, 42 predicted proteins | sample CB_VirMetaG_2_FD_184537 | JGI IMG/M metagenome (GOLD analysis project Ga0208303, IMG submission 184537) | Freshwater to marine saline gradient viral communities from Chesapeake Bay - CB_1504_2 Viral MetaG (SPAdes) (version 4) | ecosystem: Environmental > Aquatic > Marine > Coastal | place: USA... | reverse complement strand
CCACAGAAGTCATTCCCTTAACTTCATCACCATACTTCTTCTTCCACTCAAGAACTTTCTTGGCGTTGTTAGTAGCAGATTGTGGGTAGTCGTTGTATGTAGCCATCAAATTAATTTACAATTATTGTAATATCCCTTCTATTGTAATGTAAGCATAATCATCATAGACATCACCACTTGCGCTCTTAACGAGTATGCCATTAGGTGTTATCCTTGTACAAGTAAGTGTCTGTAAAAAGAAATCTAAAGAAGCCAAATTAGATGTAGGCACAACCATATCAAACTCTATGCGTGGGTTCTCACTTTGCAATATCTTTTCAGATACAGCGAATATATTATCATAGGTATCGGTAGTATTACCACTTTCATCTTCAAACATAAGATTCCAACCCGCAGTATTTCTTGGGAAAATTCTACCATTAAAAGTATGCTGACCAAGGTCTATGTATATGCGCTCTGTTTCAGTAATCATCTGACCGCTTTGGTCATTACCCTTAAGCTTTATATGTGGTATCTTTAGGTTAGTGTCAACTAATGGCTTGTCTAAATAAGCAAACCTTAATCCTACATCTTTATTCTTTGTAAAAATATTTGATGTGAAACCAAGTTCTTTTTCGCTAAACGCTCCATTCTGAAAGTTTTGATTGCCTTCCATATCTGAAGCTTCTGGACCACAAACAGAACGGTTATATATGGAAGAGTCAAGGTCTATCTTTATTTCTACTATACCTTCTGGATTAATTTCTTGAGTTGTAGAACCAATGGTTATACCATCGTTATTGATATCATCAAAGTAAAGATTATAGTCTTTGTTGTTTATCTCAAGTAGCTTTACCTTATCTCCACCATTACTTATCCTTACGGACTTGAGGTCATCTATTAGATTATTGATGTCTTGACTTCCCGTTCTAACAATAGACAATGGGTCTATCCGAAGGACGTGTTCTGATGTAGATGCATCATACTCATAGAACAATCCACAATCAAATCTTTTTAAAAGACCAGTGAGTATTTCAGAGACATTCAGTGGGCAAGTCTGATTGATAGAATCACTAATTATAAACTCATCCGTAAGCTTATATAGCAATGTATCTGCGTTAGAATTGAACTTAATATTTAAAGAGCCATAGCTTGATATTCTTGTAACAAGTTTTCTTAACTCACCAACACTAAACATACTTTGTGCAAATGCTGTAGCAGTGTGATGAGAACTTCCGTGAGCATAGTCTGTAGCGTAGCGAACATCAAGTTCTCCATCTAATGGCTCAATGAAATAGTTTACTCCATATCTACTGCCACCATTTACAAATAACTCTTGGTCTTGTGGAAAGTATGCTGTGAAGTCCTCAAATAATAATACGTCTCTCCAAGTAGCACCGTTAGACAGTAGCACACCGTGGTCCTCGTGATTCTCTTCACACTGAAAGTAATCATAAGGGTCAGAGTTACTGCCTTTGTTTGAGTTGCCTTGTTCAGTAGAAATTACATTAGACATATCAAGGATGATGTCATTTCCTTGAGAATCTCTTAAGGCAATTTTTTTGACCATAAACCCATCCTCATAAACACCTACATACACTTTGAACCTCATATTAGAACTATTAGTGTATATAGCGTCTACAAGCTTGTCCTCACCCACTATAGGTATTTCTAACTTTGGTCTTTCTATAACTGCTGATGTAGCACCCGAGTTTAATCTTATGTCTGCATTGAAAGAAACCTTTGGACAGAAGAAACCTCGTATACCGTCAAAGATATAATCACCATTGTCATCAAGGTCAGCAGGGTAGAATCCCATTCTTTTCTCTGCGCCCCAATCAACACTCGCATACAATGGATTGCCCTCTGCATCAGTTCCATAGTTGCCCGCAGTTTCCATATTGCCGAACCACTGGGTGTGTATTAGCTTTGTGTTGTTGTTTAAGTCAACACAAGAGTTTAATGATTGATTAGTACCCGACCAAGCAGGTGCTTGTCTGACAAAGAAGTTTCTTCTGTTTATATCCTCTTTAGCAAGTAATTGCGAAGGGATAACCATATGTAGCTTTTCAGCTTGAAAGTCTGCAAAAGCGGGTGCAGCAGCATAGTCACCTAATACAAATAGCTTTGAGTCCACACGGAGTGGGAAAGATGCTGAACTTATGTAAGCTGTTAGGTACTGAAGAAATCCTCTCACCGAGAACACAGGCATAATGCCCGTTCTGTCTATACCCGTACCATACTCAAGAAACTGTCTTGCGCCATATCCAAATTTTCCATCAACATCATTACAGAAGTCTATGTAAGGAAAAGACATTGGCCTTGTATAGTCGGGATTAGTCCCTTTAATTCCTGCCTCACCACCGCTTGCAGTGTTTGCTCGGAAGTTATTCAGCGTGTGTCTTGTAGTGTAGTAGTTATCGGTATATAACTCACCTAACTTTAAGTCTTTTACTTGTGCTAAATACTTTGACAAGTAATCTTTCAATTCAACTTCAATGTATGATTGAGAAGAATTATACTCAAATGATATCACATTGAGTATACCCGCTATTTCTGTTGAAGAGGAACCGTATATGGTTATCTTAAAGTAAAAGTCTTCTTTAGGGAAGTCTAATGCGGGTGATGTTATAGGCTCAAAATTAAACCTGTTTGAAGCCTTATTGTTTGTTGTTAGTGGTATACGCAGCTTTGTATAGAAAGGTAGCTTTACCTTGTCAATCTCTACGCTATCGTAGAAATCTAAATCATACTCTAACTGCTGCTCTGGGAATAAGTCAACATCATTATATGTGACATTATCCCTGCTAATCTCTAACTTAAACTCCATACTAACGAGTTGCGATATTAAATTCTAAAGAAGACTTAAACCTATTGTTTAGTGTATCAAATGAGCCGTCACTAAATCCTACGCCATAAGCTACACCATCACAGTAATTTGCGAATACAACATCGGGATTAGTTACTAACGTAGAAGATATCCCAAAGTAATCGTTTCTCCTTGCAGGCACAATTAATGAATACGAATTGTTTGAAGCATATTGAGTATATGCTTTTGAGTATAAGCCATTTTCAATATCTACACCTATTCTATAGACATCAACGCTATCTATATCTGTAGTGTTGTATCTGAATATAGTTGCGGTTATACTTGATAGACCCACAGGATATATGTTACTATCAAACTTAAAAGAAGCTGCTCCAGAGGCATCTGTGCATATAGCATAAACCGCTTTCTGATAGGTATCCGAATAAGATATCTTAACAACATCTCTTGCTTGGAAGTTACCCGAAGGGCTTGACTCACGAAGTGTATCTGAACCGAGTAAGTTTAAAGATATTCCGTTAAACTGCTGCGCTATACCTTGTTTAAATACTAAATCTGACATTATATTCTATCGTTTCTATCTCTAATTCTACGTTCTGTAGCGTTACCACGCAAGTCTTTGTCTGCAACATAAGCACGAACTGGTTTGCTTACGCCTATAGCTGTTGAGGTCGTAGCCTCTGCGATAGCCTTTAGGTAATCTACACTTTCACTCATAGGCGAAGATACTAAACCTCCTTCGGCAAATTTCATTCTACCTACAGTTGGATTCATCTTACCGCTTTTGTTTATGCGCTCAAGCAAGTCTCGGTGCATAGAAGTGGCTCGCTTATTAACGATGTACTCACCGCCTTCCATTTCGTATCCACCTCTTCCTTGAACAGTAAAAGGCACACCGCCTTGGTCGTGCGATGGTCCATTTACAATACCACCATCAGCAAACTTCTTGTCTACATACTTACGCTGAGATATCGCTGCTACTTGCGCTCCAAAAGAAACGCCTGCACTTGCAGAAGTTATAAGTGCGTTAGTCACGTTAAATGGAAAAGGAACTCCCGCTATAACCTCATTTATAAAAGATTGAGCTATCGCAGATAAATAATCCGATTTAGCATTGTTTATATCTTGTTTCTTCTCTGCGTTAAACCTTTGTCTTTCAATAGCATTTTCTTCAGCTACTTGCGCTTTACGAAGTTCTTTTTGTTTTTGTCTAAATTGTGACTCGCTTATTAATTGATTGTCTAATTGAGACTTTAAAATATCCTCTTCTACCTCATATCTGTTTTCAATCAAATCAAGCTCGGCATCAAGCTCCCTTTGAAGTGTAGCAAGTCTTTCTGCGGCTATATCTTGATAAGCTGTATTAACTAACTCAGATCCGTTCTCTTGCAGGTAAAGAGCTAACTCTTGGAATGACTTTAATGATTGATCCTTAAGCTGGTCTATAAATCCATAAGGATCATCTTCAGTTCCTTCCGGCTTAAATATAGGTCTTAAAGGGATCTCTGTTTCTATAGCTTCTGTTGTAACTGTACCATCTTCACCAAAAGTTAGTCTGCTCAACTCTTTGTCGAAAGCTTCATTTAATATCTCTGTTAGTCCATTAAGATTTTCCCTTGCTGCCGCAAGAAGTATATGATCGTAAAGTTTTTTTACAATACCTTCTATATCCTTTTCTGAAAGCTCGTACTTTTTGATAGCTTCTTGTAAACCTTCAAGATCTTCTATCTCGGCGAACTTCCTATTAAATTCTTCAGTTCCTTCAGTCAGCTTTCCTAATTCGTCTGTAAGAGTGCTTATTGTTACTGCATTCTCACTAAATAATTTACCAAGCAATGCATTGAATTGTCTTGATTGCTTTTGGTTTATAATCAATTCTTTCTCAACCCCTAAAAGAAGATCTATCTCCTCAAAGTAATCTTTATTTGATTTTTTACGAATTCTCGCAAGTTCATCTTCTCCGTTGGTTATTCCGTTTATTTGTTTAAGTAAGTCTTTTAATAAGGCAATTCTTTTTTCTGTTACCCTGCTGGAAACAACATCTTCAGCATTAGCTTCAAGACCTTTATTTCTTAAATCTTCTTGAGCTTCTTCATTTTTACGGATCTCTTCTTCAAGTTCTTTATATAAGTTTACTTTTTGATTAAAGACATCTATATCTTTAGCTGCAAGTGATTGTAAGTCGGTAATACTTTTTGAGTAAGACTTTACAACATCGTCGTTCGCCTTGATAGCTACCGCTTCATTATCCAACTCTACAGCTCTTTCTCTTGATTGATCTATAAGTTCGTTTGCTGTAGCGGCAATTCTCCTAACTGCTCTACCTTGATTGTCTTCAATAGAGTTTAATGCCTCTTGTTCTGTTTTACCTAATGTTTTATAAATATCAAGGTATTGCTGGAATAAAAACAAAGAATATTCTCCAAACTGACCGCTTGATTCAATTATCTCCAATGCTTTTTCTACACTCGTGAATTCAAAACCCTCTGACTCTTCAGATATAGACCTAAAAGAATCTATAAGAGACTTGATGCTTTTGTCTGTTTTTTCAGTTGCGTTAGCGAGGATTCCATAAGTTTCTGCAAGTGCTGCTGTTTTAACATCTAATAACTGAGTGATGCCTATAACTGTTTTGTTCTGTATGAATATTTCACCAAGCTTAGTAGAGAATTTATCATAAGCAGAAGCAAGTAGGTCTAATTGACCCTGCGTATTATCCATCTGAGCCGCATTTGCCTTCATCAAACGAGTAGTGTCTGAAAGCTCTTCCTTGAGTCGCTCAAACTTCTCTAAGTTCTCGGAGATAACCAAGGCTTGTGAGGCTCCTGTTTTATTAAACAACGATGTAGCTTCAGAGATATTTAAGTTTCCTTCGCTTATATCTTTTAAAAATTCATTGAAAGGTCTGCCATCTTTAGCTGCTGTAATAAAAAATTGACGAAGACCAGTACCTGCCTTAGATGCTTTAAATCCGTTATCCGCAAGGATACCGAGTAGTGCCGCTGTTTCCTCAAAGCTCACGCCTAACTGAGATGCTAATGGACCAACGTAAGATAACGATGTTCCTAAGTCGTTTAATGATAGTGCGGTTTCATTTACAGCGCCGACCATTACATTGGCAAATCTATTAGCTTCTTCAGTAGTGGATTGGAACTGGTTGATTGTTTTCTTTAGTGCTGCTGCAACTCCTCCCGGTTCCTCACCTAATGATTGAGAGAGTATAGCTATTGGTCCAGTAAGATTCTCTATGTCGGAAACAGAAGATCCTAATTTTGCGAGCTGCTTCTGTAGCTCGACCACCTCAAGCGTTGTAAGTGACGTAGATCCAGCTACTTCAAATACAACTTTTTCTAATCTTTGTACGTCTGCCGCAGTGAGGTTTGCAATTGCTCTAAGGTCTGATAACGCTTTCTCAAAAGCAATAGCTCTTTTTGCAGATCCTACAGTTAACTCGCTAAAGGCTTGTACTGCAAGATTAAGGATTTGGTAAGCACCATAAAACGATACAATAGTCTTTATGTTCTTTCCTAAATTACCAAAGAATCCTTTGTTTGCCTTGTTTGCTTTCTCAGTAGCATTAGCCTGCTTTTCAGTCTCTTTAGCTGCTTGCGCGGTTTCTTTAGCTACTTTTTGTTGAGCCTTACCGAGTTTAGACGAGTTACCCGCGAGTTGGGATATCTGTGTATTTAAGTCTTTAAGCTTATTAGCAAGTTGCTCTACAACTCCAGCTACGGTAGTTAAAGTATTCTGTAAATTTGATAGTCTCTTATCGTTACTCATTTCTCGAGTTTTTCTAACATTTGTTCAATTCTATACGTCATCGTAGCCCAAGTATACGCTGGGTAATCTTTTAGATACCTACCGTAAGCACGGGTTAATGCTCCCTTTAGTCCCGCAGGACCTTGAAGGAATTCCATCCAGCCACTACCAGCATATCCATTTACTTGCAGCTTTTGGGTTATCGGCTTTGCTATATACTTAGCTACAGAGTAGCTTACTTGATCCCCGTAGTAATCAAAGGTTTTGTAGCCATCCTTTCTTCTGTAGCTTGCCTGCCATCTACTACCCGGGTTTCTCCTTGCTTTTGCGTAGATCCAATTTGCAATCTCTCCTTGAGTCACTCCAGAGGAAGAGAATCCGTCACTAAGTTTTTGTGCGTAGCTCGCAGCTTCAATCTTAGCGGAGAATTCATCCAAGCTTATACCTAAGCCTAAATACCTGTCTCCGGTTAGCTTTACCCTTAAGAACCTCTTCGTCCAGATTTGGTTTCCATCAGTAGCAGGCATTATAGATTTCTCTAAAAATCCTGTAGCCCTATGGTCATAAGGCCTACCTTCTTTGTTCTGAGGACCGCTGAGGTTTCTTTTTAACAGAGATATAACCTTACCCTTGTTTAATTGGTCTTGTAGGTAAAATTGTAAAGCCCCTCGCTGTTGATATGTCGCTTTAAGAGGGGTTTTCTCACTTAATATGATACGAAGACGTTTCTCTAAGTTATCCATATTAAATGTCTATACTCCTATTGTCTGGATTTCTACCTATAGAGAAGCTACAGTTTCCAGTAGCCGTAGTTATATTGTAATCGTCAGCAGAAAAGCCTTGAAGGTTTACCTCGTCAAAGCGTTCTTCTCCTAACAGATTTTGACCAAAGTAATCTTGCAATTGACCCATAACGAATAGATTCTCTTGATTAGAGTTCATAAGAGCCAGCTCATCGTATAATGGCACCTTGTCAATTACAATTACATTAAAAGTAACATCATAGACCGGACTGTTACCCGATCTCGATACGTTTGCGCTATCTAAGTTCACATACATACCTCTGTGTGATACCTCGATGTTTTGCAAGTCTTCTAACGAGCCTATGAGCTTGAACTCATTAATCATACCGTGAGAATCTCCAAAAGCCTTAAATAGTTCGTATATCGTTACTAAATCGTTCACTGTAGTCTTTTCTTAATTTACAATTTACGCATAGCTTGGCTTTGCCTTTGCTTTGCCGACTCTATCTTGTTGCGCTGCGCCAAATAAGACATTTCGGGCAATACTGTAGTCATTGGCAACATATAAATTTCTCCATATCTGGTTATATCTTCGTTTGCCAACATCCTAACAATAGAGTACCAGTACCATTGCTGATTAAACAACATATCAGAAGTCTTCTCCTCTGGCTCTTGTGTAGATTCCTCTTCCGTATCGTCTGGAGCATCGTAGAATACACCCGCGAAATCCTTAAACAATGTCTTTTCTCTGTTCTTTATAAACTCTGTGAGTATCCAATAGCACTCACGAACATCCATATTTAGTATACGTTGCTCGTTTTTCTTCTCGTCAATTGTGTTTTCATTGTCAAACTCGGTATGATGATGTGGTCGGCATATCAACTTCAGTAATTCTAAGTCTACTAAGTGGTCGGGTAGTTTAGTTTTACCTGTTATTATCTGCTCTATCATTATGAACTGACCAAGTACAAGTGAATTAACACTTAAATTAACGCTTCTTAAGTCCTTGGGCCTCAGTGTGTTGGACTCTATAGGATAAGTCTGTTCCGAAGATCTGACAAAAGTCAAGGCCTCAAGCGGCTTCATCTTGTCTATGTATTCGTTTATATCTCCCTTAGACAAAATGTGTTGCATAAGGTTGATATGCTGCTGAAGTGATATCATAAGAACATTGTTATACCACCGTCTTGTTCCTCTACAGCACAGTATGCTGCGATAGCAAGACTCATCACGCAGTCATCGTGCTTTCCTTCGGTATTGGAGAACTGTAGGTTTCCCGTAACAGGATTACGTTTACTCTTGTAATCGTACAATTCCTTTACCAACACATCGTAGTCTGGTATTTTAATTTTATGGTCTTCAAAAAGCTTAATAAGGTTCTTGATTATCTCTGGTTTACTCTTGCTTGTCGTTTGGAAGGGTATCATCTTGTACATCCTGTCATCATCGGTAATCTCATCAAAGAGTAAATCGTTGTTGTTGACCTCAAAGTATGCAGCCGCAAGTTTATCAAAGTGTTTAAGGTAAAAGTCTTTAATGCGCTGTTTGAATTCTACAGAGTCCATCCCTTGCTCCTTAAAGTTGAACCTATCGATATCAATAACTTTATAATCTTCTGTCATTGCGGTAAGCACGGTATAATCTTGCGCTACCCCGATATCCATACCGATGTATACCCGCTCGTACTCTTGAGGTAGGTGTTTAGTAATGGAATCCTCAATATCGGAAAACAAGGCATCCGCACTAACGGGTCTACATAAAAACTCTTGATTGAACTGCGCCTTAGTCATACTCTTGCGTATACCCAGTACCGTCTCCTCGACCTTATGGTCGTTGAGGTCCAGATATGTCCGCTTAATAGACTTTATCTGCTTAAAGTTATCTTCCTTAAGTCCTCTTTGGTACCATTCCCAGTACCAGTTCTTACCATTGAAGGTACTACTCATCACTACCCTACCGTTGGTCCGGGTAACCATAGGCAGCAATACCTCGTTGATAAACGCCTCCTTGATAAAGGCAGCCTCATCAATGTAGATAAAATCCAATGTCGCACCACGAAGGTTATCCCCCGCTTCGGAAGATCGGAACTTAATAAAGCTACCGTTGTAAAAGTATATTTCGTTATGCTTTCTATCAAACCTCGTTATGATTTGCTCAAACAACTCTTGGTGGTTACTAAACATCCCCTCAATGTCCTTCATCACTTTGTTGGCCTGTTCCTGTATAGGGCTTACCCAGAACATACGGTGCTTCTTGTTATTCAAGGCTCTCATTACCGCATCGTTCATCATAGCAAAGGTCTTACCCGTTTGCCGCCCCATAGCGGCTAAGGTTATAAAAGGCTCCTCTTCGTAGATGATCTTCAAGAAATCCTTCTGAGGCTTTGTAGGGTTGTATAACTTTATCTCCATTAAACATCAATATAATCAGTATCCTCATCCTCTTGATCCGGAGCAGTAAGGTCTATAGTTGCCTTAACGTCTATCTTCGTCTGATGGACCTTCGTAGGAGCTTTGTATCCTTGCATATCATTGATAATCTTAATGGCTTCCATCGCTGCCTTTGTATCCCCGTTAGACAATGCTACATCTCGTATCTTAATCAATGCCGTAAGATTTGTACCCTTAGCAGCTTCAATACTCTTCATTTCCGCGTTGGCAATAGCCATAAGCTCTCTATGGAACGCAGTACCTACGGTTCTCCTATCCCGATAGTAGGAAGTATAATTAAGCTCCCGAGCTATCTTACTCGATGCCTCCATACCCTCTTCAGCTATCCTATCAATAAAATTACTCTGGAGATCTGTTAGTTCCGCACCTTGGCCCTTAACTATTTTACCGCTATTATTTCTTTTTGCTGGCATCTGTAAGTGTGTATAATGGAATATTATGTGCGCCTAATCTACCCGTAAAAGTCAACTCACTAAAGGTTGGAGCTGTCTCATCACTGTGATACCATTTCCAAATAGAAGTCTTCACCCTTTGGATACAACTACCACACGCAGTCTTAGGATTCTCACTCTTTGGAAAGTATTTACTCTTCCCTACCATAGAGTTGTAAAACTTAAACATCTCTGATTTGGTATCACCTTTAGGCATTGTTCCGCTCAATAAAGCTATTAGGAGTTCTTTAGAGGACATATCTTGGTCTTTTGGTACGATTGTATAGAAGTGTTTAATTGGAGTCCTTAGAAAGGCTCTAAATGAATCTACAAGATAGTGAATAAATCTATTCATTAATATATCCGCCTTAAAAAACTTCCTGTATATACTTAGTGTGGACACTTAGTATACCCTTATATACTCCCCCTAAAGGGGAGAGTATACAGTTCTCCTTAGTATATACTAAGTTCCTAAGAGTATATATATACAGAGGTATACATACTATGTATATACAAGGGAATATTTTAAGTTCATTTGGTTTGGCATTCACATAGACACCTTCCCCGCGGACACCGAGGGCTAAGTTATCTCTTCGCCTCCTTCGTCCGGTCACTATCGGCCGGGGGTCCTTTGTCGGTCCTACATTTTTGGCCGCACTAAGTATATAAGGGGTTCCATTGGTCCAATGTGGGGGCCTTAGTTGGCCCGCTGGGGGTGTGGATCCGGTGAAGGGGTGCCGGGGTGTTGTAAGGGGTGGGGCCGGGGGGCGTAACTCTCGGGCCTCTTTTCCTCTTTTCCTTCCGTCGTTCCTTCTTCAGTTGGTCCCGTTTAAGGGTATAAAAAAAGGGCGCCCGTATTGGGTGCCCTTCCTTTGGTGTTGATCCTTTACAGGTGCTTATATGTAGTTTTTTAACTGCTTAACGTGTCGCCGATCCTCTGAGAATATAAAGGTCCGGCCGTTGGTTAGGCTGCTATGGTGGTTTCGGCTGGCTAAGTTTATACGCTGGCCGTTGGTCTTTATCCAGTGGGCGCGCTTTCCTTCTCTTACTTTGAGGGGCCGCGCTTCGATCGTTTCGAAAATACTATGCATTGCCGCCGGTGTTTAGGTGTGAGGTAATTACGAAGCCGCTAAGGTCCTTTTTAGCGTCTCCTTTGGCCTTTAGTCCTAATATAATACCTTTACCTTTCCGGGTGCGTTTGAGTACGCCAACGGCGGCCGCTGCTTTAATCATAAGATCGTCGGACGCGTCGCCGTCGATAACCTCGAAGCCTTTATATAGCTGGGGCAATTTCTCAGCGAAGACGGCCGAAACTATGCCGCTATTTTTTAGGATATCGAGGGCCTGCGGTTCGTTATCCTCGGCCCGGCTAAATGTTAGTGTGTAGTTGGTCCCGGCGTACCTTTTAACGCGGTGCGGGTCTTTGGTGTAGTCGTAAAATACAAGGCCTTCCAATTGCAGGGCGTCAAGTCCGGCGCGATTCTTAAGAAGGTACAAAAAGTCCACGTCTGTGGTCCCGTTTAAACGGATTGCGGCCTTTGTTCCCTTCTTTAACTGCTTTTTGTTTATTGCTATTAGTTCGAGCGCTAACTGGGCTAAAAACGTTTTTTTGTCCCTTATAAAGTATTCGCTCTTATTCATTCGGGCGCGTTGGACGTTGTTAAACTTTCCGCGGCCGGCAGTGTATAAACAAGCGGCCGTACATCCTTTACTACGAAACGGGCAAAGGTCGGCGCCTTTACTATTTTGGGCCGCTGGACTCATATATAGTATAAAGGTTTCAAGGGCGTTTTTGCTTGTTTTAGCGTTGGTTGTTCCCTTGCTCAGTAGTTTGGCCGGGATCGTATACGCGGGTGGCGTTGGTGCTGCTTTTAATGTTTGACCCGGGTTCGGGTTTACTGCGTTGGCTAATTCTTCAAAGTTGATCATTGTTTAAGGTTTTAAATTTTAGTAGTAATTGTTTAGCTCTGTTTCTGCGTTGCTGGTTAGCGCCTTCAATAGGTCCGGACTGAGTGCCGCGGCTGGTATTGTATACTCTTTGCCGTTTACGTCTATAATAAGGCCATATATATTAGCGGTCCAGCCTTCCGATATTCCGGTGCCGTTTAGATAGTCTAATTCTGCGGCGTTGAATTCGGCTTCGCCGTTGATCATTAGCCCGGCGCCGGTGTCTATTTCGGTTAAGTCTTTAAACATTTTTTTTTCTTTTTAAGGGTTAACGTAAAATAAAGGACGCGAGCAAATAAAGGGCGCCAATTACTGCGAGGGCTTCCAGCGTTCCGCCTTCGCTTTTTTTCTTTTGTTTTGTTGTGCTGGTTTGTAGTTTGTTTGTTTTCATTGTTTAAGGTATTGAGGGCCGGACGGATCCGGCCCGGGTTTATATTTATTTTAAAAGTCTACCTCTACGCCTTTATTAATTAAGTGCGTTTTAATTCCCTTGGGTAGATCAAAGGCGCCATCGAAATCATTAACACATTTAACGCCGTTGGGCTCTTTCCAGATTTGAAGCTCGCCGCCTACCTCGTACTCGTCACCGGTACAACGCCAAAAGTAGTTGGTTAATTCTGGGTCATTGCTTTGAATGTGCGCGCGTCCTATTTCGTACTCTGTGCGTCCTGTTTCGCTGGTCCAAATTTTTGTAATTCTGTTTGAAGTTTTCATTTTTAAAAAGGTGTTAAATTAATTAAGGCCCGGCATCGTTGCCGGTTGTTTGTTGGTGTAATATTATACTATAAAAGAATATCCCCGACATAGGGACCAAAAATATTTTTATTTTTCGCAGTGTTTTATCGAGTGAAAAAGTCCGGATCCCTTGCCAGCACTGGCCTGCGGGCTTAGTTGATCGTCCCCGAATTAGGGCTAAATTGAGTGAAAATACCTACCGGGTCCACCGGTGCAATCGCCACACGCGTGACGGACGCGCACGTCATACGAATAAATCGCGAAAGCCGAAAAATCTGGGGGACTTTTTGGAAAATTTCATAACGCGAATGCCCGAAGAATCTGGGGAAATTATTTTTTTTTAGACTTTTTAACAGAAGTGTTTGCAAGTTAGAAGTTTTATATTACTTTTGGAGGGAATCAAAACAATTACAATTATGAAAGCAACAGCTATAGACTTGCATAACGACTCGCACTCGGAGAGAGCTGTGAATGCAATTACACAGGAAGCGGAACATTGGACTGCTGGACAAATGTTAGAGGTCATTCTTAGAGAGTGGGCTGACGATGAAGAGCTAATAGATATAGCTCAAACACTACAGACACGCAGATTTGAGTGTGGTATGTTTGACAAAAACCGCAATGTGGTATATCCTCACAAAGAATCTTATATTAACTACTAAAACTATATACAATGAAAACTAAAGTATCAGTAACTAAAGGTTACGCAGCAGAGTTCAAGTCAGAACTACAATCAAGTGGTAGAATCTTCGGAGGCACCTACATCAAAAAGAATGGTGAGGTTACCAGTTTCAATGGCCGTATGGGTGTTGCTAAGTTTACTAAGGGAGGCAAGTCTTCCATCAAGGAAAGCAACTGGTTGATCTGGGACAACAATCGTAAGCGGTATATGCAGATTATCCCGGACCAATTGGTATCGGTTAGTGCATTTGGTAACGAGTATGAATTTGTAAACGAGTAGTAATATGGATCGTAAAGGATATCAAATACACTGGAAAGATGGAACTGTTACTAAGATGGTTTCGGATAAAATAGTAACGTCTAAAAAAGAAGAGTACCATAGAGAAGTATTCTTTTGTGGTGGATGTGATAAGCAGATACCTATCGTAATTGGTGTGAACCAGTTACATATATGTGATTGTGGAACTTTAAATAATATCGGAGATGCAGAGTAACGAAGCGTATAAAAAACTGGAGAAGGTTGTAATAGAGATAGATCCTACAGGCCATCAGTTAGCGGAACTAATAGTGGATGTATTAGAAAGAAACTACTTGTACCATTCAATGGTCCAGTTCTACGATGTAGTTGATAAGCGTTTGTTTCTGAAGGTAGCTCGGATCAAGTACAAAACATTTAAAGATAATCAATTATGAAAATCAATACACTAAGAGAGTTTAATGTAGTCGTGATGAAATGGAATCGTACCGAAGGTAATGGTAGACCAACGCTCGCTGATCTCGCTCTTATATATGCTTGGAATGATGTGCCGGATAAGGTGATGGTAGATGTTATTGCGTACTACAAGTACGAGAATATCTCTGAAGATCTGAAGCCAATGGATCTTAATGATTGGAAGAATAAAGTATTGTTTAATAAATAGGAGTTATGAAAGAGAAGTTTAAAGCATACGAACTCGTTAGAGAATTAGGAGCCTACAATATGTTTAGTCCTAAAGCAAGAGAACTTGCCCAAGAGTTTTGTGAGGAAGAGATATCCAGAGATGACTGGGTGTTTATGATAAAGAATTATAATTCTTTAAAGGAAGATGAATAGCGCAGATGAATTGATATACGCTAATGATATGACTCTACTGATCTACATTGTAGGTGAGATGACCGAGATCATTGGTATGTTAGAAGACTCTGATGAGAAGAAAAAAATATTAATGGCCTTGTATGATTTTGAGGCAATCCATAGAACACGAACAAATGACTTACTTAAACTACAGAGAGGTGTTGACAAAGCACGCCTCAAGTATTACAAAGTTCTTTCAGAACGGAATCAATACTTTGAGAACTGGAAAGAAGCAGAACGGAAACTCAATCTATACATCGACAGAGAGATGTCTTAGAGACGATTTAAGAGACTCTTACGAAGATGATGAGTATTGGTATCAGTTGTGGACCGATAGCCGTTTAGAGGACGAGTATAGTGATCACTTAGGAATATAAAAAAAAGAATACCCGATTAAAATACCATATATACTTTGGATATATACTTAGTATATATTATATTCTTAGTATATAGAGTATATACTTCTCTCTATAAGAGAGAGTATATAGTATATACAGAGTAGGTATACTAAGTATATAGGGGTTTATAACAAAGTAAATTATGGAAAAAGAACAGGTATTAAGCGCAATGGGTCAAAAGGTAATGTTGGAACACTACTGGAAGGACGTTAAAAAACAATGGGCCGTTGATGACAACAGAGTCCAAAGAAATGTAATGTACCGCAATGCATTTATGGTTGCTGCAAATAAGTATTCCTCACTCAGCATAACGAGTATAGCTAAAATTCTGGGGAAGCATCACGCAATGGTGGTATGGGCCAATAAGAATCACGAAGTAAATCTTCGTTTCTCAAAAGTATATTACAAGGCTTACGAGATTATGAGCCATCAGTTTGCTGAGATGTTTATGTTTGATATAGACTTCTCTGAGTACAACGGATTAAAGGATGAGAACAATCAAATGCGTGATCGATTAATGAAGATGAGTCGTCGCAATAGAAAGGTCTTGATGGAATTTAAACTACAGGAAGAAGTTGTAAAAGAACTACAGAAGGAGATAGATCAACTCAAGGCAGACAACTATGAGAAGCAGATGAGTTTAAATATGTTAAATAAAAAGATAGCTGGTATTGCTTTTTAGTAATTTATTAGTATATTAGCAGTAATGTTAATCATTGTTTAAGCACAACGGAGCATCTTAAGGTTTTGGTTTGTAAAGGGGGCACGCTCCGGCCCCCGACCAAACCCCCACAAAGAGTATTAATTCAAACAATTATATATGAGTCGCTACAAGTTTAAGACTACAAACATCAAAGGTAAAGAGTATGTTGAAGTCAATGAAAGAATCAAGTACTTCCGCGAGAGCGGAGACTACAAGGGATGGTCGCTATCTTCAGAGATCCACCACCTTGATGAAGGGAGTTGTGTAATAAAAGCTCTCATTACAGATGAGAACGGAATGGTTAAAGCAACTGGTTTCGCTCAAGAGGATAAGTCCAGTAGTTACATTAACAAGACAAGCTATGTGGAGAATTGTGAGACGAGTGCTTGGGGCCGTGCATTGGCTGCTCTCGGTATTGGTATTGATACTTCGATTGCAAGTTCTAACGAGGTTGCGATCGCCATCGCAAAGCAGAACTCTACAGGAAGTACGACTACTGCACCAGCTAAGAAGGCTTCTACGCCATCACTAAAGGAACTTACTCCGGAGATCATTGAGAAGATGAAGGCCGCAGTTGCCTCTGGTAAGAAGGAAGCAGTAGAGAAGGCGTTAGCCGGATACAACACGACCGCTGAACAAAATAAAGAAATCCTTGCATAATGGATGATGTTACTCGCTTTAATGACGACGAGGCGTACTACGCAGATAGGTCCTACCTTTCCAATAGTTCGCTGAAGTTGATGACTAAGTCTCCTACAAAGTTTCACTTATGGAGACAAGGTAAATGGTCTTGGCCAAGTGCGTCGTACTTCGACGTAGGCCAAGCCCTACACTCTCTGTTCCTCGAAGGAAAAGATATCTCTGTGAAGTGGAACGGAACGCGTAGAGGAAACGACTACAAGGCGTTTAAAGCGGAGAACACTGGTAAGTTAGTATTACCTACCAAAGACTACGATTGCGTCCAAGGGATGTACGATAAACTACAAAAGGTAAGTGAGGTAACTGACCTTATGGGATTTGACTTCCAACCCGAGATTCCCGGTGTAATGGAATGGTCGTTAGAATCTGGGGAGGTTGTTAAACTAAAAGGTAAGGCCGATTCAATTGTTGAAGAGGGCGGACGTAGATACCTTGTTGATCTAAAGACAACTGCTAAACCGCTGGAGGAATGGTCCAGAAACGCCAAGTGGATGTACGCTCAACAAGCGTACCTATACTCTGAGATCTTCAATTGCGATGAGTTTTACTTCCTCGTTATAGAGAAAGAGTTCCCTTATGAAGTAGGCATCTACAAAGCATCGGAGAATTTCCTAAACTTCGGAGCGATGGAACTGCACAAGTCAATTAACTTATATGAAAAATTATTTTTAAATGGAGAGTTTAGACCGTACTATGCTATTGTGGGAGAACTATAGTCCCCTTGAGAGATTTATTATTGAGACTGCCTGTAATCTTATGGATGTCCCAGTAGATAAGATCGTAGAGAATAGCAAGAACAGAAAGGTAGTTACCGCTCGTGCGCTGATCGCACGGGTGTTATCGGAACAAGAGTACGCAAGTACGGAAGTCGGTAAAGTTTTGGGTGTTAGTCAGCGTATGGCGTATGAGTACATCCATTCCCACGAAAACCGAATGGCCGATGGTATGTATAGTTTTAACTATAACAAACTCAAAGGCATCCTTAAGCACACCTCGGAGGAGAATGGCGATCTATCGCAAGCGGTAGATAATATGAACTCGAGAGTTGCGCGTTTAGAACAGAGGGTGAATCACCTCTCAAAATTGATTCTTGAATAAGTATTTTTTTAATCCTTTAATTTAATTAGTTATGTCACAAGACAGAAAGGACAAAGTCTTCGTAGGAAGCACCCGCGTTAAAGAGGGTAAGTATGGTCAGATCATCAATGTTGGCTTTAGCCAGAAAGACATCGACCTATTGTCGGGCAACCTAAACGATCGCGGTTGGGTGAACATCAATCTCTTAAGCAAGAGAGACGGTGGTATGTATGCTGAATTGGAGCAAAAGAAACCAGCTCCGGGTGCAGCAGCTAACACTCAAGACGACGACTTGTTTTAAACGTCAAAGGGGAAAAGGCAAATAGCTTTACTGCGGAGTAGGTTAATAGAGGGGTTCGATTCCCCTCTCCCCTCCAAAATTAATTACTATGAATAAGATGAATCAATTCCTACGCATTGCTAATGCGAGGTTAAAGAAGGTGTATCCTAACAAGCAACAGAGAAAGGCTTGGGCTGCTAATATGTGGCGCAGGTATGTAGAACGCCAGAACATAGAAAAGGATTTATAATCCTCACAACGATGAACCTTAAATTGTCACAAAATAAGGGTAAAAATGTTAATTGTTTGTAACAAAACAAGGGTAAAATGACAAATAGAGAGATATTACTTGAGATGTACGAGAAACTTTGGAACGCTGACAAGGACAAGTGGTCTTGGAATGTGATACTGAAGGACACGCTTGAGAAATTAGAAAAGTGTAAGCACATCAAAAGAGAAGGTGAGAGTTGTACGCTCAATAACAACTGCACCTATCCCAGATGTAAAACCTTACGAGTGTAATGTATCAATAAACAGATTACAATCTGCTTATTTGTAACATTAATGATACTTCAAGCATATAAAAATAGGCGCACACCAATAATAATAGGCGCAAATTAAAAACCTTTAAAACAAAAGAGAGATGAGTCGTTGCACTCCTCACCGCAAATAAATTTGCTTATGAAAACAAACTATCAACCCAAAAGAACAAGCGGAAGCAAAAGGGTAATTAGCAGTATACGCAGTTACGCAATGGCTAATGCTAAAAAGACAAAGGTTAAATCAGAATTGTACAACCGCATTGTTCATCTATGCGAAAGAGACTTAACAGAATATGGTATTGAGTACGATTAAATCTTACAACAGAAAGAAACGCCACATACGTGAGGTAGAGAAATATCTGGAGATGTTGATGTTGGACAATGTAAACCTTTCCCTTCACGCAAGTAGGTTCGGTTGGACCAGTGACTTACAGAATCAATTAACAAATTCTGCCTTGTTGATCCGAAAGTACCAACGTAGGTTAAGATTAATAATGATGTGATGGGAAGGCTCACAGAGTTATTTGCTTTAATTGATATGACAGCAGAAGATAGAAAGAAGTATGTATACGGGAACAACAAAGATATATACTTCTCTTACCTTACTATTGATAATGATATCCTTAAAACCATTAAGCCTAAAAAGGAATGAGATACATACCTCACGAAGATAACTGGGAGAAAGAATATTTCGAAGACCTAAAGCAACAACGTAAGGTGAAGAAAGCTAAGAAACTTAAACAGATTAATAAATGGAACAACAGCAAAAGCCCAGCGAAGAAGGGCAAATGATTTACCTTGTAGGTTTAAAGTTAGCCTACAAAATAAAGAGGGGTAACGGTTATATCAATAACTACAGAACGATAGAGATCCCAACCAGAATGAAGTCTATTGAAGACATCAACTCTTCACCGGAAATGATAATGAATATAATGGCTTCTTTAAAGCTGACTGGTAAAAAGGTTTATGACTTCCACGTTAAAGAAGAGTATTTTAGAAAAGAAGTAAGTAGAAGCTTTGCACATAAAGAAGGAGATTATGAAAGAGAATTTGGAAAAGAAGAGTAGAAACCGTATTCTAATAGAAGAGCTGTTCGCTCCTACAGAGGACGTTCTCTTTGCGGATGGATATGATGATTGCATAGTAGGTTTTGATGAAGCCTCGTGGCGCGTAGTGTATTCCAAGTACGATGTGGTGCGTCAATTGTTTATGCAGAACGACGAATGGAGTGAGAGTGACTGCATTGAGTTTGCTGAGTACAATATATTTGGTGCTTATGTAGGAAAGAAAACACCAATTTGGATGGAAGACTTTAATGAAGTCTATTTATAATTAACTAAATAAATAACGATGAGAAACTTTATCTATAGAGCCGAGGAGTTAAAGGATTCACTAACACAACTTCGTGAGAACGGAGTAAGCAAAGGAGCTTGGACGGGATTTGATTCCCTGTTTGACAAGTATTCCGTAAAGAAGGGATCTACCACATATATCTATGCTGGTGCCCACCAAGGTAAATCCCAGTTTGGATTTGAACTGATGATGAACCTATCAGAATATTCGGGTTGGACTTGGGCCGTGTATAGCCCGGAGACTGGATCACCTACCGAAGTGTTCGCAGAACTACTTTGGGTATATCTGCGTAAGCCTTATCTCGTTAACGACAAGGTAACTGCTTCTAATGAAGAGGCTGAAAGAGCAGTGGAATTTATCAACAAACACTTCTATATCATAGACTCCGGTCTACAGGACCTCAGCGTAGAGGGTTTCTATACTTGCGTCAGTGAGATAGAAAGTAAAGGTATAACAATAGATGGATGTCTTATAGATCCGTTTACGGAGATTAAGACAGATGTAAGTGCTGGAGTTAGAGACGATATCGCTATTGGCCAAGTGCTGACTAAAGTACGCAAGCATAGTAGTGATAATAACTACCACACAATAGTTACCGTTCATACAAAGCACCAGCAAGCTAAGTATAAGAATGGTATACCCTATGTAGATAAGCCTACAATGAACGATATCGCTGGAGGTATGCAGTGGTCCAGAAAGGGTATGATGATCATAAATGTATGGAGATGTCCGTATGGACTTGAGGATGCTAACGGCGTTCCTTACGAGCCTAATCAAGTAGAGATCACTGTTGTTAAAGCAAAGCCAAAGATTGTAGGTAAGTTAGGTAGTGTTACACTATACTACGATAAAGTAAAGAATAGATACTATGAGCTGGATGAGTTCGGAGGTAAGCGATTTGCCTATGACAATCCCGATAAGCCAACACCAGTTATACCTACACCATCACAAGAAGAATTAGAATTTTAATGGAAGCAGAAAGAAGTTGGGCAGAAGCCTATAGAAAGAGTTGGTGCGAGATGATTCGCGCCTACATAAAGTTCAACCTTGTAGACGATGTTGAGGTCGTAGATTATAACATCATCAAGATCAAGGGCAAAGACTACAAAGTTGACATAACGGACTACACCGGAATATCTGAGCGGTATATATTCTTTAACCCTACGAACGGGCGTATGGTCATTGAAAATGAGGGCCGTAGAAAAGTTTATAAATTTGAGGTCGGATTACTTGATTAATTTCATTATATTTACTATATGAACACAAAAGAATTGATTATAAAAACCTCTCAAGAGGTAACTAATCTACTCTTAGAGAAGAACGCTGCTTACGGGGACTCGGCTCTTAACCCCGTAGGCATCTTCTCGAGAGGTAACGCCATTGAAAGCCTATGTGCCCGGATCGATGATAAGCTTATGCGTATCAAGAGCCGAGGCATTACCGACGCCACTGAAGATACTGTGCAGGACTTGATAGGATACCTTATCCTCTTGAAGATCGCTATACACCAAGAGAATGAGTTGGAAGAAGAATGAAAAAGAGTTATTCAATCACCTAAAGTCTAACTACATACAGGACCTTGAATGGTCCGGTCACGAGTTCTCGCACTACGATTGCTACTCTGTTAAGTATGAGTGTGATATAGAACTTAAGTGTAGAAACAAGCACTACGACGAACTACTGATAGAGAAGTACAAGTACGATAAGCTCCTTATGAGAGCGCAAAAGTACCTTACAATACCAGTATACATTTGTCAAACTCCCGAAGGTATATTCGCTTTTAATCTCGCTTCACTACCTCAGCCTCAATGGGAAACCAGAGGTATGCCAAAGACATCCCACTTCAGTCAGCGCCAGTTCGTAGATAAGGAGGTGGGATATTTTAATATAAGTAATTCAAAGAAATATGAGTAAAGAAGACTACAGGGAGGTAAGGTTTTTGCTACCAAAGGCTCCAAGTCTTAACCAGTTCTATGCTGGTCGCCACTACTCAGTAAGACAGAAATATAAAAAAGAATACAATGCAGAAATTAAAAACGTTTTTGATAGGTATGATAAGTTTTTTGCTGATACCTATAAGATTGATCTCGTTCATAACACTCGCTATGATTGCGATAATGTTATTATTACCATTAAGTTTATCTCGGACTATCTTAAAGACAACGGCTATGTCACAGATGATTCTAAGAAATACTTCAAAGGCCTTAGCATTCGTGTTGCTGATGATGGAGAAGATGTTGAGAAGAACGAAATCCTTGTTAGTTTAAAGCTTTATGGATACAAGGAACTACCAGACTTGTAAATTAATTAAGAATAGAATCGACCTTTATCTCTATGAGATGGCTCGACTCTTTACTTATATAGGTACAGATTCTACTGTAGAAGAGATTCAAGATGCTTATAGAAGGGAAAAGGAATACATTGAATTAATTGCAGAGCTTGATCCAGAAAAGGCTGAAAGGCTTCGCTCCTCTTATTAATATGTGGACTGAAAATTACTACGAAGATCTAAGTGCAGATGAAGCAGATTTCATTCTCGATATATATCGGGTCATCGACTCTTTGGTATACTACGACCAGTCAGTTACATTGGTGCGACTGGGATTTGAGCTTGGCGTAAGCCCTCAAGAACTCGCTGATTACTTACCTACTATCGTAACTATATTAACTAAAGTAGAGGAAGAATATGCCGAGGTACGACAAAGCTCTAATTGAAAAAGAAGCTATACGCTCCGAGAAAGAGGGTAAGTTGTCTGAAGAGCTGGGTAATTTCATACTACAGCGGAGCATAGAGGTTGCGGGATCCGCATTTGTCACTGATGGTAGCGAAGAACTCAAGCAGGCGTTGATCGACGCCGCTGTAATGAGGACCTGTGAAAAATTCCTGCATTATTACAAGAGAGGCAAGTCTGCTGCAAATCTAATTATTAGTATTATATACTCAACAATGACTAACAAGATAGTATCACTTAACCACAGTGATGTCTATGGTCACAACATAAAAGGTTACCTCACCTATATAGAGGATGGTGAGAGCGTTACCAAATTAAAACGCTACATTAAGGATGATTATTTAAGTGAGAAATTATGATGGATATTTATAACGATTGGATACTTGTCAGTTCGGTAGGATTAATGTTTAGTTTTCTTTTTATTTTTGAACCCTATGGTTGGGTGATGGAAAGAGTATTGCCTTTTAAGCCATTTAACTGCGTTCTGTGCCTTTCTTTTTGGTGTAGCCTACTCTTGTATAGTTACCTTGGAGTTAATCCCTTATACGCCATTTATACAGCTTTTATCGCAGAGCTGTCTTACCGAAAGTTAGTTAATGAGTAAAGAGAAAAATGTAAATTATAACAGTGGTTGGCTCTTCCTTTATTGGGACGAGCCTCTTTTTTCTAACTCTAATACTAACGACAATGCCGATACCTGTTCCGAACCTAAAGGAAACAAGACCTGAATTTATTGAAAGATGTATGAGTAATCCTAAAATGATTGAGGAATACCCCGACACATCACAAAGATTAGGAGTGTGCTACACTTCTTGGACATCGGAAATTAAAAAAGTAAAATAACTATGGAAGGATTAACAAGAGCATTTCATATGTTCTTTGAGTATGGTGAGTTTGATTCACCCGATGAGAAAGGTAGCTACCAGCAAATGAGTGTGCCTTTTCTTAACAAGCTAACCAAGGCTCGTGAACTCGCAGCTATTGGATTTAAAATTACAAGTGGATACAGAACTCCTGAACATAATGAGAAGGTAGGAGGAGTTCCTAATTCAAGTCATACGCTTGGACACGCTGTAGATATCTACGCACCTACCTCAAGACAAAAATATATTATTATTAACTCTCTTCTTCAAGCTGGGTTTAATCGTATTGGTGTGGCTAAAAACTTTATCCACGTTGATGATGACCCAAGTAAGAATGAAGATGTAATTTGGACCTACTAATGAAAAATGATTTTGATGTAAGCGACTCATTCGCTGACTTCGTAGACGAACTATCTAATGACGAGAAAAATGATAATGCTCAATGCTCCATTGATAATCCAGAGTGTGAAGCTTGCGGCAGCTAATTATGGGAAATCCAATAACGAAACTATTTACGGGGAGTGCGAAGGAAACTGTGGAAGCAGTTGCCAATGCGGTAGATAGATTTGTATCTACACCCGAAGAGAAAGAAGCTGTGCGTCAGAGCATAGAACAAGAGATTACCAAGCGTTGGCAGGCCGATAGCCTTACCGATTCTTGGTTAAGTAAAAACGTTAGGCCACTAACCCTTGCAACTGTTATGATATTCCTTGTACTTATGACCTTCTTTGAAGGCTTTGGTATTAGTAGTGTTAACGAAAGATGGATTGGATTATGGGAGTTGGTAAGCGTAACAGTGATAGGCGGGTACTTTGCAGTAAGGACCGTGGACAAGAGAACAAAGATAAAGTAAC
>Ga0208303_1000221_pt1 | contig 24190 bp, 41 predicted proteins | sample CB_VirMetaG_2_FD_184537 | JGI IMG/M metagenome (GOLD analysis project Ga0208303, IMG submission 184537) | Freshwater to marine saline gradient viral communities from Chesapeake Bay - CB_1504_2 Viral MetaG (SPAdes) (version 4) | ecosystem: Environmental > Aquatic > Marine > Coastal | place: USA... | reverse complement strand
TAAAACGCTTGAGAGAGAAAACAAAGCAAGGACAGTCCATAGGCATTGATGATGTCAGAATAGACAAAATAATTAAAAATGATAAACCAAAAGTTCTTGACAGAACTCTCAAAGCAGTTCGTTATGCGGCTGGCGGTACCGGCAGGCAGGCTGATTTAGCAGCAGAACAATTTCGTCAGAAGTTAGCGGGTGAATGGCTCCGTGATACTTTGAACAAGTCTGGAATTAGTGCGCTTGATAACTATGCCCCAGAAACATTTAAGGGCGCAGCATTTGCTAAAGCGGTGAAAGATCTTGGCCGTACTGCCGATACATTGTTTGGGAAAGACGCCGCTAAAATAAAACAGTTAGCTAATCAAATTGACAGAACATCTTTATCCAATATGGATCAGGCAGCAGTCAACCAGCTTATAAAAGAAGGTGGAGATGAAAATTTGGTTGGCGCACTGCAAGGGTTAGTTAATGCGCAAAAAGAAATATTTGAAGCCAATAAAAGTTCTGCATTCAAAAAGCTTTCATCTGGTCAGCTTAATGAAATAGAAGCCGCAGAGCTTATCGCTCACAGATCGACAACAGCTTCTGATATTACAAAAATTGTAAAAAGTTTTGAAGGTGATCCTAATGCCTTGGCTAAAATACAAGGCAATTATATGGAAAAGTTAATCGCTGACTTTGGCGACACCTTAACTACTGATGGAAAAGCACTAGGCGCTTTTGCTAAACGTCTCCTTGACGCTAATGAAGGCGGCAAGCTTACTGCTATATTCGGAAAAGAGACCGGCGAAGAGATGGCAAAGTTCGCAAAAATTCTTGAGTTTAATGCGAGAACTGCTGCTGGTGGTGATTTGGTTGCAGCTAATATTGCGGCCAGTCCTATTCAGAACTTAGGAAAACTTGCTAAATTCACGATTATTGGCAAGCTTCTTTCTTCCGGTGGATACTACGATGACATTTTAAAGCAGTATAAAAAGCAAATTGTTGGAGAGGGGCCAGAAGAGAGGGCTAGAATTTTAGGTAGGCTTATATCACAGTCATTTACTAACGCCTCAATACAAACCCCTCCACAGATAGCCCAAGAGGGCATTAACGAGGCGGAAAGTCAGATTAGTTCTGTTATTAATAATTCAGGAGTTGGCGCGCAATTATCCGCAATTCAAAACCAAATGACAGCGCCAAGTTCAGCATCTGCGCTTAGTGGAGTTAGCCCCGTGCCTCCAATGCCAGCGCCGTCTGGCGGGCAAACCATAAGGCAGCAAGCGGCTCAAAACCCAGCCGTTGCTCAAGCACTAGGTATCAATCCAGCTACAGCAACATTGCTTGGAACAGGACAACCTTAACTATGAACAAAGATCAATTAAGAGAAGAACTCGCAGAAGACGAGGGCTGTAAGTATTTGATTTATTTAGATCATTTAAATTTGCCCACGTTTGGAATCGGCCATTTAATTAAAGAGCATGACCCGGAGTATGGTGAACCTGTCGGCACTGAGGTATCAGAGGACAGAGTTCGCAAGGCTTTTAATCTAGACATTGCAGTTACCATTGAGGACTGTCATCGCTTGTGCAGCAATGTCGGGGTAGACTTTAATGAGCTTGATCTGAAATACCCTGACGCTGCTCTAGCGCTGTGTAACATGACATTTAATCTCGGCTACCCGCGCTTTAACAAGTTTAAGCGCATGTGGGCAGCAGTGGCAGACGCTATGGAAGACCCAAAAGCGTGGCTAGAAGTGGCCGCAGAGGCAGAAGACAGCCGCTGGTTTGATCAGGTGCCTAATCGGGCTAAAAGGCTTACGGCACGATTTCGGGCGCTTTCTTATGAGTAAAAGTCTATCAACTGAACAGCATTACAGGCATTGCCCCCGTTGCGGAAATAAATTACGAACAATTGTTGTACATGGACACGAACAGTGTTTAGAATGTGATCAAGTAATTTATGATTGTTGCCAAGGGGAAGTATGCGACAGCAAGAATTCTCAGCCGTAGCCACGGGAGACATCGGAGAGCATATATGTGCGCTTCGATTGCTAAAGATGCACGTTCCGTGCAGCATAATTAATCTTGGCACAAGCGATATAGTTGCCGAGCATGAAGGGCGTATGTGGCGCATACAAGTGAAATCAAGCGTTCTAAAAAGCCGAGGCTCTGGTCGACCTGACTACGGGTATCAATTCATGACAAGCAAGGGGGGTAAAAAAACCCCTCTTACTGAAGATGATTGTGACATTGTTGCGATGGTAGCTATTGACTTAGAAAGGGTTTGGTTTACTCCGGTATACAAATTACGCAACAGCATAAGCAAAAGAAAAACAGTAGGCAGCTTTAGTGAAGGCGTAACCGAAGAAACGTGGCGCGATACTATGAGTTATTTTGGTTTTTAGTCGAGTTGGTTATTTTTAGCTTACACACCTCACAGACAGCAGGCTCTTTATTATAGTCTACCGCTGTGCGACAGCGCGGACATTGACCTGTATCTATCAGCTTTTGTATTGGCCCCTTTTCCATTATGCTGCGGAACCAATGCCAGACCTTACCTCACCAGAGTAACGAGCGTTATACGCATCAGAAACCAGCTTTGAAATCTGCTGGCTAATCTTGCGATGCTCATCCGCACTCAGCTTAACAAGCTTCTTATGTGTGTTAATATCCACTGCAACAGACTTGTATCTCGCTGTATCAGTCATTATAATACTCCCATCAGTTAATAACATTGGGCATATATTAGCATGTTTAAGGGATATCGCAAGCAGAATAAATACGGCGCAAAAAAGACACAGTTCATGGGTTACACATTTGACTCGCGCTGGGAAGCCGAGCGCTGGGGACAGCTAACCGCTATGGAACGTGCTGGGGCCATACGAGACCTAGAGAGACAAATCAAGTATGACATTATTGTAAATGACCAGAAGATTTGTAGGTACATTGCTGACTTCAGATACACTCAAGTTGAGGAAGACGGTTCTGAAACAAAAATTGTTGAAGATGCCAAGGGCGTAGAAACTGCTGATTTTAAACTAAAAAAGAAGCTTATGTTGGCAGTTCATGGAATTGATATAAAATTATCTAAGAAAAGGAGTTGACTTAGGTTTTGATATTTCCTATCTATTGATTGTGGAAGTAACAAAACAGAAGGAGGGCATCATGCTTAACGCTCCAGCCCCATTTATTCCTAACGATCTAACGCCGGTCTTTGAGCGGCGCAATGACGTTATGCAAAAGATTAGTGACCTACAAAAAGAATTGAAGGTCATTAATAACTCTATCGTCCAACAGTTTGAAGATCAGGCTCGTACCATTCTCGCAGAGAAGGGTAAGGATTTTGGTCAGGCCACCATCAAGACTGATGGCTTCAAGATCACAATTGATTTTCGTAAGAAGGTCGATTGGGATAATGACAAGCTAATTAGGGTTCTCGACTCTATGGACGGAGATACTGCCAAGCACTACGCTTCAGTAAAGGTTTCTGTTCCAGAAGCCAAATTCCAACAAGCCCCACCAGATATCAAGGCGTCACTATCAGAGTGCCGTACTGTTCTTCTGCAAGGCACATCTGTAAACATCGAGGTTGATAATGCTTAAAATTATTTCAGCAGAAGAGCGGCTTGCCGAAAAGCGCGGTCACAAGATTGTGATCGCGGGTAAGTCAGGGGTGGGCAAGACCAGTCTTGTCCGTACCCTAAATACCGACACAACATTGTTCATGGACTTGGAGGCAGGTGATGCTGCTATCGAAGGTGTGAAGGTTGATGTGTTGCGGCCAAAGACATGGCAAGACTGCCGTGACTTTGCCTGTTTTCTTGGTGGCCCTAACGAAGCATTGAATGATGATGCTCCGTATAGCAAGGCTCACTATCAGTATGTGTGTGAGATCTATGGCGATCCTACACAGGTGCTTGCTAAGTACGACACCATTTTTATTGACAGTATTACAGTCGCTGGCCGCTTGTGCTTCAGTCACTGTCAGAACCAGCCAGAGTCACGCTCTGAGCGTTCCGGCAAGCTTGACACTCGTGCAGTGTATGGAATGCAAGGTCGTGAGATGATGGCTTGGCTGACACACTTGCAGCACATCCGTGACAAGAACGTGATCTTTGTCGGCATTCTTGACGAGCGTTCTGACGATTACGGACGCAGTGAATACTCCCTTCAAATCGAGGGCAGTAAGACAGGGCGTGAGTTGCCCGGAATTGTTGATGAGGTACTGACAATGACGACACTCACATCTGACGAAGGCGTACAGTTCCGTGCCTTTGTTTGTCACACTTTAAACAAATGGAACTATCCAGCGAAAGACCGCAGTGGTCGTCTGGATTTAATCGAAGAGCCAAACTTGGGCAAGCTTCTTGAGAAGATGTCCGGTGGGGTAGCACAAGCTGACAGGCCAATGGCTTTTGTCAATCCAACAGAAGTGGTTATTGCAGAAGGAGAAGAAAACAATGCTTAACCTAAATAACGTACCAGCCCAAGAGAACACTCCTTTGGAACTAATGCCAGATGGCGCTGTTGTTCGTGGCATCGTGAAACTATCAGGTGGTGACATTGATTTACCTGAGTTTGGCGCAGGGCAGTTCTTTAAACAGTCACAGTCAACCAGCGCAAAATGGTTGCCGATCGAAGTCACTATCGTTGGCGGTCAGTTCGACAAGCGTAAGGTGTGGCACAATATCTTTGTCGATGGCGACAAGCTTTCTGAGCGTGGTGTGCCAATGGCAAAAGAGATTGGATTGCGCACACTAAAGGGCATGATCGACAGCGCCTTTAACCTTTCAGCAAAGGATGAGTCACCGCAAGCACAGGCAGCTAGAAACCTAAACGGTGTAGGTGATCTAAATGGTCTAAGCATCTGCTTTGTGGTTGGCGTGGAAAAGGGCAGCAACGGCTATCAGGACAAGAACAAGATCAAGGCTGTTCTGACTGCTGACTCAAAAGACTTTATTGCTGGTGGCGCACCTGTAGCTGCACCAGTGGCACAGGCACCAGCCTTTGCCCCACAACAACCAGCCGTACAACAACCAGCACCGCAACAAGGTGTAACCCCAGCTTGGGCGCAATAGGAGGCGATGATGTTGAAAGCAATCTTTAGAGCAATTTTTGGGTATGAAGAAAAGGCTGTTGAGCCTAACTATCCTCGTTACTGTGAGAGCATGCGTAAGCTGCTCTCTAGTGGACGCCCTTACACCATCAGCGAACTGCAAAAGACGCTGAAGAAGCGCAAAGGCACAGTCTATCATGAGATGACTGAGTTGCGCCGTGGCGGACTTGTAATCGCTAAAGACTACGACAAAAGCATTTCTGCGAATAAGTATCGGATCACATCATGATCCTTCGTGGGTATCAAGAGGCGGCTATCAATGCCGCCTCTGACGCTTTAGATAAGCACGGCAATACTCTTGTCGTGGCTCCTACAGGTGCGGGGAAGACAATTATGCTTTCCGCGCTTGTGGGTAAGCGTTTTAAGAAAAATCAAAACATATTAATCTTGCAGCACCGCGATGAGTTGGTTGCGCAGAACTCAAGTAAGTTTCATAAAGTTAATCCCGCTATGACTAGTAGCATGTGCAACGCAGCACAAAAGGACTGGTCTGGCGATGCTACATTCGCAATGGTGCAGACTCTTTCCCGCGAAAAAAATCTGGCGACTATGCCGAAGATTGACATGATCGTGGTTGATGAGGCGCACCACACTGTTGCGGACACATATCAACGCATCATTAAAGCCGCAAAGAAGGCCAATGAGGGGGTGCAAGTTGTAGGCTTTACCGCTACCCCTAATCGCGGCGACAAGAAGGGGCTGCGCGGCATCTTTAGCAATTGCAGTCACCAGATCGAAATCTCCACACTGATTAATGAGGGCTTCTTGGTCAGGCCGAAGACATTCGTGATTGATGTTGGTGTGCAGGATGAATTGCGCAACGTGCGCAAGACAATTGCCGACTTTGATATGGATCAGGTCGAGAAGATTATGAACCGCCGTGCGATTAACCAGAAAGTTGTCGATGAGTGGATGGATAAGGCGCACGACAGAAAGACAATCGTGTTCTGTTCCACAATCAAACACGCAGAAGATTTGTGTGAGGAGTTTACTGATGCTGGCGTTGTTGCTGCAACGGTAACAGGTGACACACCAAAAGAAGATCGGGAAGAAATCCTGCATGACCTTGCGCATGGTGATATGCAGGTCGTTGTGAATGTCGCTGTCTTGACTGAGGGCTTTGATGCCCCGCCAGTGTCTTGCGTTATCCTGACACGGCCATGCTCATATAAAGCAACAATGGTGCAGATGATTGGGCGCGGTCTTCGCACAGTTGATGTTGATGAGTTTCCAGATGTAGTAAAGACTAACTGCATCGTTATGGACTTTGGTACGTCTGTACTGACACACGGCTCTCTTGACGACAGCGTTGATCTTGACGGTAGCGATGGCAAAAAGGGTGGCGATGCACCTATAAAGGTTTGCCCGGAGTGCGACTCAGAGGTTCCGCTTGGTGTTCGTGAATGCCCTATCTGTGGTCATGAGTTTGAAGGCCAGAATACAGATCCTCTTGAGCATTTTGAATTGACTGAGGTTGACCTGATGGAGCGTTCTCCGTTCCGCTGGATTGATTTGTTCGGAACAGGGGCTTGCTGGTCTGCTACAGGGTTCAATGCCTTTGCGCTTGTGGCACAGTTAGGTGATGTTTCCGCTGCATTGGTAAAGCGAAATAATGGCCGTGTTCGGCTGATTAGTATTGGTACGTTGCGTCAAGCGATGGCAGCGGCTGATGATTTCTTGCGCACGAATGAAGATGGAAGTAGCGCAAAGAAAACAAAGAGATGGCTAGATGATCGTATCACGGAAAAGCAGCGTGTTTTGCTTGGCCGTCAGGGCGTTCATATTGGTGCTTTAGACTTCTCGTGGACTAAGTATAAGGGTGCGTGTATGCTGAATTATGTCTGGAACAAGCAGTTCATTGATGGGACAATCCAAAACATAATTCAGAAAGAAAGCGCATGAACCGTGGAAGCCTAGAGGTCACTCTTTACATGACGGATGACACTGAGGTTAAAATATCTTGTTTTATTCAAGTGGTGGATCCTGATGATGGTGAGGAAGTTCATGACAGTGTTATGGATGCAATCACTGACTATATAGAAGAGTATGATGAAAAGTTGATTGATGGTGAGGCCGAAATTTACTTCGGTGATTCAATCATGTATTTAATTGCTTTCGGGCGAGTAGAAGGTGAAGACGACAAATGGGGTATAGCAACAGCGGAAGGAACGGTCACACTGCACTAAAAATTGTGGGTGAATTGTTCGGGAATATTGGCTGGGACAAGAAGTTGTGTGAGCTTAACAAAGATGAGGTCATGGTTATGGCTGTAGTGTTTCAATCAATCGAAGGGATAGAAGATGTCTACTCTGAGCAATACCTTACGGAAATTTACGTCAGATATGGAGGCGCGAGACTCGGCCTTGATCCAGAAACGGACATCCCATTCTGATACCGCTGACTACATAATAAAAGAACTAGATCGGGGTATAAAAGAGAAAGAATATAAGGCACCTAGACGCAGGTATCTTGGCGCTTCTTCTCTTGGCGATCCATGTTCTCGCAAGTTGCAGTATCGGTACATGGGTCAAGAGAAGGACGAGGACAAAGGCTTTCCAGCTAAGACGCTGCGCACATTTGCGCTAGGTCATAGTATCGAAGATATGATGATTACGATCTTTAGGGACGCGGGCTTTGATCTCCGCACGGAGCTAAAAGGCGAACAATTTGCTTTTGATACAGCAGACGGGGAAGTTCGGGGCCACATTGACGGCGTGATTGTTAGTGGCCCGTTAAATCTAGGGTATCCGATGCTGTGGGAATGTAAGTCAGCATCAGATAAGAAGTTTAAAGAATTTGTTCGTAATGGTGTTGCTATCGCTAATCCAGTGTATGCAGCACAGGTTGCACTATATCAGGCTTACATGGATCTGGCAGAACATCCGTGCTGCTTCACAGTGCTGAATAAAAATACGAGCGAAATATATATTGAGTTGGTTCCGTTCAACGCTCAGTTGGCGCAGGCCACTAGCGATAAGGCGGTAAACATAATCAAAGCGACTAAAGTGGAAGAGATGCTGCCGCGTGTCGCACAGAATAATGATTATTATGGTTGCAAGTGGTGCGAGTTTCGTAATACTTGTTGGTCTGAATAAAAAAAGGGAAGACGGTCTGGTGAAAGACCGCCTCCCCCCGAGGTAACAATGCTTAACAAGGATCAATATAATGAGTCTAATTAGGTTTGGCAACACTACATCTAGTGTTTCGGCAAATAATTTAGTCGAAGAGATTTCCCGCCGCGTACCCAAAAGCGAACAAATTCGTATCTTGCGAGATACGTTTCCTGCTGGGCGTGTTTCAGGTAATACATTCTATATCGGGTCATTGCTGGGCGATCCGGGGCAGTCAATGAAAATAAATATTGACCCGCATTCGCCGCACTTCATGAAGGGGCAAGACTTTAATGGCGGTGTCGGGGTTGGGGGCATCGTAAAGATCTTGATGGAAGCCCGCAGCATGAAGTTGCCAGAGATCAAAGAAATGTTCGGGTCTTATCTGGAAAACTCCGGGCCACAAATTGTTCGGGATAATGGCCCCGTAGAGAACCCATTCAAGCAGCAGTATAATGCAAACTCTCCGTATGACGCTGAGTATGTATATACCAATGCAGATGGCGAAGTTCTGGTAAGCGTGAGACGCTACAACGTCAGGGACATAAGCGGCAACCCAGTGCTGAATACAGCGGGCAAGCCAAAGAAAGAGTTCCGTCCGTTTATCGAAGGCGCTCCCTACTCAAAGTTTCCTGATGTGCGCCCGCTCTACAACATTCCTAACGTGCTGGCATCTCGCCGTGTTATCTGGGTCGAGGGCGAAAAGTGTGCTGATGCTCTCAATACTAGAGGATATACCGCCACCTGTACAATCGGGGGTGCTGGTGCGCTGACAAAGAAGACGGCTGCACAGTATGATTTCTCTCCACTGAACGGCAAAGAGCTTATCCTGTGGCCTGACAATGATCCGGCAGGCAAGAAGCTGGCTGATCTTATTCAGGATTTAGCGTTAGCCGCAGGCGTGAGATCAGTGACGATGCTGACACCACCGCAGGGCAAGCCAGAAGGTTGGGATGCGTCTGATGCTATCTCTGAAGGCTTTGATATCGAAGACTTCCTGCAATCAAAAGAGAAGTTAAAGAAGGTTGCGATCAATCTGCTTGATGATACGTTTTCAGTTGCACGTTTTGCAGGTGATGCGCCGGTTCAGAAGTTCCTGATTGACGGCACGTTTCCGCTCGGCGTACCGATTATCTTCTCGGCGGCTGGTGATGCTGGTAAGGGCATGATGACGCTTGACATGGGGATGAAGATTGCGTCAGGCAAGCCAATGGTAAACGCCTTTGGCGGCATGGTTAAAGAGTATGGTAACGTGGTGATCTTCACGGCAGAGGATGACGAGGCGGAGATGCACCGCCGTATTGATCGGCTTGATCCATTCCAAGAGCGTATGAATTACGCCTATGACCTGAAGGTTGTGTCATTGCCGAATGTCGGGGGCGTGTTTCCTATCCTATCTGACAACAACGGTGAGTTCACAACGAGTCAGGAGTTTGAGAAGATTTACGAACAAATCTTGCAGATGAGTGACCTGAAGTTAATCGTGTTCGATCCGCTGGCGTCTTTTGTTCATGCTGACGTTAATGCTGATCCGGCTGCTGGTGCAGCATTGACCGGACTGCTGGCACAGATGGCTACTGAAACAGGTGCATCTGTCCTGATGTGTCACCATATGACAAAGATCAAAGATGATGCGGTAATTAAAACACCGGAGCAGGCGCGTAATCTTATTCGGGGTACGAGTGCGCTTGTTGACGGTGTGCGTTCTGCTTTTGCAGTATGGCAAGTTGATGCTGCTCGGGGTCAGAAGACCTGCGAAAAGCTCGGAGTTCCGTATCAGCGCAATACCTGCTTTGACGGCGCTGTTGTGAAGTCCAACGGGCCTGCCAGTAGAAATGTTCGGCATTTTGTTCGGGATCCAAACACGGGCCTGCTGGTGGACAGAACCGAACAAATTGAAGCTCTGGACTCGGGGTCTGCTCGGGAAGCGAAGCTCGATGCAATGTGTGATTGGATTATTCATTGTGAGCGGCGCGGTATTGCCCTTACGCACATGAGTGGTAACAACGCAGTTGCTCGGCGTGTAGAAGATGCTGATGCGCCTGAAGTGTTGCAGGGTCTGAGCAAGACAATTCTTGAAAGATATGTTCGGGAATTACAGCAGGCCAGACGCATTGATAAGTTCCAATTGACGACAACAGGTGGTAAAATCTGGCTCGGGGCAGTTGATGGGCCTATGGCTCGGGGTGAATATGAAGCGGTGACAGGAAGGGATAATGTGTAATGTTATTAGCTGATGGGTTTAACGATGCTCTTATAGGGACAGCAGAACGTGCTGGAATGAGAGACGTTGCCGCTTATGATGCGGAAAAATGTATTCAAATACTTATTGATCGGGATGGGATGAGCGCTCAAGAAGCTCATGAGTTTTTTCATTTTAATGTTTTAGATAGTTGGGTTGGTGAAAAAACGCCTGTCTTTGTTTGGGTTGGTGATTTTGATTTTGATTACGAAGAAGATGGTGATGTATGTGATGTCTAACATCGGGGATTTGTTCGGGGATTATGCGACTCCATTCAAGAAAAAGGTGATGAAAGAGATCTTGAATCGAATTGAAGAGACTCGCAAAAAACAAAAAATGACGCACATTACGAAGAATTGTTCGGATTGTGAGTCCGAGCAGGCTTGGTACAGCAGTGATTACGGAACGACATGGCAGTGCCATGCACACAAAAGGGATTGATATGAAAAGAGCAGAAGTATTAGACACAGCGAAGGGCTATGTAACACAGGATCGCGCAGCAGATCACGGGGACATGGAAGACAATTTTAAAAATATCGAAAGCTTTTGGTATTTGTGGGACAGCATCAAGCCGGATGATTTGCCTATCGGGATGGACACAGCAGTAAAGATGACGCTGCTGAAGATTGCGCGGATAGCGTCCAACCCAAATCACGAAGATAATTGGGTGGACGGCTGCGGATATCTTGCTTGCGGCGGAGAGCTAGCCGGAAAATAACACGAACAATTTTACGGGTTTTGCGATGACGAGAAAAAACAAGAGCAGGCACAAGAGCATAGAAGAGAGGTCTTGGGGAAGTATCGAAGCTCATGATCGTGCGCAGCGAGAGCAGGATCGACTGGCGTGGCAGAAAGCGTCAGAAGGTCTGTCTGATGATGCGTTTGCTGATGATGTGCCAGACGATCTTGATCGTGACGGCGCAATTAATCTTTATCCTACTCATGTTGCATCTAGGAACGTACTAGAGGATTTGTAAGAGGGGTTTTGTGATGGCAAAAAGCAGCCGAAGAGAAGTCCAACAGAGATCACGGGCTAAACTTAGAGGTCAGGCTATAAATGCTTTAGGGGGGTGTTGCAAAAAGTGCGGCTTTGATGATTTTAGGGTTTTGGAATTTGACCACATAGTTCCAGTGCTATGGCGCACCAATAACTTAACGAGAATGAACGGTCAGCATAACACTAACGAAATAAACAGAATGATCAGAGAAGGCGAAGATCCGAGTTCAGTGTTTCAAGTATTATGTGCAAACTGCCATAGAATAAAGACATTGGAAAATCGAGCGCATGAAATTCACTTAACGTCATAACGCTATAACGTCACGGTGTACTGGAAGGGGGGTGTCGTACACCCCTCTTTTTATTGTTGACATACCGTGCAATCATTGCTATATTACATTATTGCTTAACAACAGGAGGTCGATATGACTATCGAAAAATTTTATCAAAACCTTGCTGAATACTGGGATGCGCCTGACAGCAACCACATGCAGGAATTCCAGCCAGAGGCTGATTGCATGGATGATGTTGTTGCTGGTGTAAGCAAGGCATGGGCCGCAGCGCAGGATTACTGCAAGTTAAAAGGAATGAGCCAGCGCGATGCGGAAGAATTCGCTGATGAATTGATTGGCAAGGTATTAAGAGAAGGAGAATTTTAATGTTGTATTTTGCTTACGGTTCTAACTTAAACAAAATTCAAATGCAGTTCCGTTGCCCAAAGGCCGTTGCTCATGGTGGCGGCTACCTAACTGACTGGCAGTTGGTCTTCCGTGGTGTTGCCGACATTGAGCCAGCAGAGGGCGAGTTGCTGCCAGTAGGGTTCTGGGAGATCACAGAAGATTGTCTCGCGGCGCTAGATAGATACGAGGGTGTTGGAAGCGGTTTGTACAGCAGGGTCTATATCAATGGCATGATGACCTACCGCATGAACAGCATTGGCACCAGTGTGCCGCCAAATAACTATTTCAAGTCTATTCTAGATGGGTATCAGGATTTTGGTCTTGATGACAGCTATCTGTATGATGCAAGGCATTTTGCCATGACTGAAGAATATAAATATGCAGAATATGCAAATAATGGTTGACATCAGTTGCAATCATTGCTTAGGTAATAATGTCTTAACAAACAAAACGAGGTAACAATGGCTAAAAAACTACCGTGGGAATTAAAAAAAGAGGCTGAAGAAGCTGCAAGAATTAAGAATGTAAAGGCTTTGTCAAAGAAGCTTTCAGCTAAACAAATGGATGCGCTGTTAGAAGCAGTAAACATTTTGCGTGAGTTCGATTGCGATTACTGCGAGGGGTATGAATTGTTTGACGCTACTATCCCGCGCCGTATGGTCGAGATCAAGGAGCGTGTTCAAAAAGAGTTCTTCATGACTGGTGGTCATGGATACAAACAAGCAGTATGGATGGAGGGTCAGAAAGATGTTTGAAGTAATTGATCCGGCTTTTCCAGACGCAGATCATGATGATCGTCTGGTAAGTCTAACCGCAGAAATGATGCGTGTTGCAAGTGAGATTAACGATGCAAAGTGGGAGGGCAAAGATGCCACTGCTCTAGAGTTGCGTTGGTCTCGATTAAACAAAGCGTATATGGATGGAGCGATTTATGAGCCACAATTCTGAAAAATGGTATCGTCTGTGGTGGAGTGACGGTCAGGGAAGCCAAATGTTCAAAGAGAATGAAATCGGCAAAATGGCGTTGCGCTACGGCTTTGATCCTAACGATCTTGTTTTCAATGGATGTGTTGAGTTCACAGACGGAGACGGTGATACCGTTGGGGGTGTGACTGATAACTAAAAGTAGTGAGCCTACAAAAAAGCAAAAGTGGGAAGGATTTTTGATGCTAAAACTTGAGATTATTCCGGGATTGCGCCCAGAAGATAGCGATTTTAAATGGGTTTATAAAATGCGTAACAAGAATGATGATCTTGACGCTACTCGCAAATACCATGAGCAACACCCACCGAAGGTAGGTGATTTGGTCGTGGTTTTACATACGGCGTCACATTATCGAATGCAAAAGCCTTGTTTGACAAGAATTAAGGCAATGACCGACAGGGGTCGAATTGTTGTTGATCATAACCATGAGGCTTGGGCGGGAAAAGCATTTTGGAAGTCTGGGCAAAATTGCAAGGCTCCGAAAGGGCAATGTTGGTTGGTCCCCGCTGAATTATACAGGGACATTCCTCTTACGCATGATACAGATCGCCAAAAAACTTCTGAAAGATACGAAGAAGAGTCTAAAAATGAGCATTTGAGTGTGACTGAGATGTCGAAGATGTTAGGTGGGGCAAGCGAGTACCTTAAACAAATTAACATCTTGATGTCTGAGTGTGGTTTGACGGCAGAGCAAGCAGATGATGAATTAAGTAGAGAGTTGAAAAGCGAAATTGATTTGGTTGGAAAGCGAAGCAAAAATCAATTTGGCAAGCGCGTAACGCGGGAAATGATCCGCAATCATTGCCGGTCTTGGTATAAGAGGAGAGCGTAACGATGTCTGAGCAAAATAGGATGTATTGGGGTCTAAAAGAGTTGCGTTTCCTGATGGATGAGGACGTTGCTCTTGATCGGATCAAGGAAAAGGTCGATGCGTTAATGAATGTATCGCTTGGCTGTCAGTGCAGCGAAAGGTATAACTATGTTGTTGACCAACAAAAGCGAGTCGTGGAAATGGACGGCAGCGAAATTGTTCGGTTGACCACGGCGGATGTGAAGTGCAATTGGGACATAGATCTTCACATGAGGGCCGGAACCAGTGAAATTGTTCGTATTCAAGCAAGGAGGGTGTAGTGGGAGTTCCATCAAAAGAAGATATCGCTGCGGCGCTTCGTGTGCCAGAAGTCGCATCAGCAAAGCATAGGGTTCATATTAGAACAGATGTTATAACACCAGCACAAAGGGCGGTAAAAGATCAGTGGAAGTCAAACTTGTCTATCGCTCTTGAACAACAGTTGCGCAGAAAAGCCAGCGTAAAAAGGACAAAGTGGGATGTATGAGTTTATCGTTGCTGCTTGCATCATGTTTAATGGTGGAGGCGATCCAGTCAATCCGTGCTTTGTCGATAAGGCGCAGGGTTCCTTTCAAACATATGATCAATGCAAATATAGTGCAGAAAGACGTAAGAACGAAGTCTATACCGCGCTGCAAAATAAGCACCCAAAAGCGGGTATTGTGGTCATGGCACCATGTGGTAAATAAATACCACATTAACCGGATTTAGGTTAACTTTTACTTACCTACTTACCTAGTTACCTATAGGTAAGTAAAACGTAGGTAAGTAATAAGTGATTGAATATATTAACGAAATCGGTTTACTTACCTGCCCCGATTTCTTCTGTAGGTAAGTTAAGAGTTGGGTGTAAGTCATTGAAAAGGCCTATGGTTACAAAGTTTCCTATGGTTACATATATATATATATGGGTAGGTAGTGTAACCTACCCCATATACGAAAGTTAGAAAGACGCGCAACATGAAACAAGATGGCTGGAGTTCTTGCACGATATGCAGCAAGGAATTTCACACGCAGAACCTGATAGAGTTGAACGGCAACCCTATCTGCTTTCCGTGTTCGCTGTATGTGCAGTGGGATGAGGTTGACGAGGTGCGAAGGCCAAGCGATTACGATGATGCTGTAGAGCAGCAGCAAGAAAATAAAGTTATATCACTGATGCTGGAATTTGCGGGTCTTCAAGAAACAGCGTCAGGAGTGATATACTACCCAGATGAAAACCACGATAATGTGTACCATTTAGTGGGAACGAACAGAGAGGATTGAATATGCCAAAGGTCGGGGAAGATTTACCGAAGGAAATGCGGCTTGCGGGACTAAAGCGATTAAAGCCAGTGCAGCAGGAGTTCCTGAACAATTACTTGCACAAGGACATGACACAGACAGAGGCAGCGAGACAAGCGGGGTACAAGAACGCCTCGGTGTCGGCTGTACGGCTGCTAAAGAACCCAGTGGTAGCAGAACGCCTACAAGAGATGAGGCTGGAGGCCAACGCAAAATTCGGGGTAACAATCGACAAGTCAGTTCGGGATCTTAAAAAGCTACGGGATCAAGCGTGGGAGAACGGGCGATTTAGCGAAGCAATTCGGGCTGAAGAGTTGCGTTTGAAGGCAGCAGGGCTACTTATCAACAAACAGCACGTTGTAAAGGAGGATATTACAGCCCAAACAAAAGATCAGATCGCGGCAAAACTGGCGGAATACAAGCGTTTGGCTGAGTCGCGCATGACTAACGTAACACCAGATGTAGACGTTATCGAACATGAGGCACAAGATATAGTGCAGGATAAGCAGGATACGGTAAAATAATACCACGCACCCCGTGCGGGGGGAGGAGACGGTGTTCGGGGCCTGCTCGGGGCCTTATAGGCGTAGATTTGTTCGGGTTCGGGGCCTGAGTCGGGCTTTTTCGGGGGTCTTCGGGCTAGGGTTTCTGCGGGTTTGCGGGCGCTATTCTCCGACAGCCTCGGGGTCGCCGAGGTTCGGGCCTTCGGGATCCGTATAATTGTTCGGGTTCGGGGTAGCCAGGAGTCGGGGTGTCGGGCTGGCCCAGGACTCGGAAAATCGAACAATTGTTCGGGATCGGGGTTGACTCCGGGGCTTGAATCGGGACATCATCGGGAGTCTCCCTTGGTTTCCCTCGGTACACTCTCCTCCGTGCCGGGGGAACTTCTTGTCCCCGGGCCTGAACACGAACAATTGTTCTGCTTGTCCCCGGCCCGCAGCTCGAAGAGCAGATCTTCAGCGCCCCGAATCTTTTTTTATTTTTTTCTTTTTTCTTGTTGACACCATCTGCAATAGTTGCTTATATATAAGTGTGCTTAACAAAGGAGAACGAAATGAACGGTTTATTTTTTTCTGGCGAACTACCAATGGATCACAAGCCTTGCTTTGATCATGAGGCAAGGAGCCTAGCTGATTACTGGGTTGAGATTGGTGAAGTTTTAAACTGGGATCATGCGTATGAAAGTGCGTGGAACTATCTTGAGGAGCAGGCAGTATAATGAAAACACCACAAGTAAAGCCTGACTGGAAAACTGGCATCTATATTGGTAACGGTGTAGTCGCCGTACCTACAGCAGACCAGAAGGTACAAGCAGTAGTAGACGCAATTAACTGTGTTATGGAGGGAATTGGCGTAGACGATGGTGATAATCAGGAAGCTATGCTACACGAATTGGCGTGGCAGTTGGTGAACGTGACGAGGGGAGAAGAAAATGCGTAAGCTAGGTAACACACTAACAGGTATCGGGTTCCTCGGTGTCTGTCTGATGACAGGAGCAGAGCCAGACCCAGCAGTAACGGGATCATTCTTCGTTCACGCGGGCATCATTATGATCTTCGCCTTGACGATGGTAACGGGAGTAGCAACGGCTCGGGCTTCTTAGCCCGAACAAATTATGATCGGGGATGTCCGGAAGAGTCCCTGGTCCGGTGGCAGCACGGCTTGGTTGGTTTCCCCGTGCTGCCATTTTTTTGCCCTGGGCCTAAACCCGAACAATTGTTCGTTCTCTTCCCCGGCAGCAGCCCGTAACCCAGGCGAATCTTTTTTTATTTTTTTTGCTTTTTCTTGTTGACGAGTGTTGCAATGGTTGCTATATATAATGAGTAAACCAACGGAGGGCATGAAGATGCACAGCTTACACAAGTATGACGAGATCAAGAACCACTTCGCAGAATGGCTAGACGGGCAAGATAAGGAGTGGCTAGACAACAACAAAGACGAATGGCATCACGAATGCTTTAATACAGACTATTACATCATTGGGACGTACAAAGCAGAACAGTGGATGGGATCGAAAGCCTTTGATATCATCCGCACGGTGAAAGAATACGAGGAGGACAACTTCGGGGAAGTGACCACAGATCTGGCTGATCCAGAGAAGGTTGTCAATATGTACACATACATTGTCGGGGAGCAGGTCGTCTCTGAGTGGCAATAAACCACAGCACATCGGGCCATCGGGGTCGGGTTCTTCGGGACTCGGCCCTTTTTTTGTTCGGGATTCGGGACTCGGGGTCGGGCTTCGGGCTTCGGGGTCGGGATTTGTTCGGGTTTGCCGGGCCGAGTCCCCGGCGCTGGCCCCGGCAGCGCTTGGATTTTTGCCAGATTTTGGCGCTTTTTTTGTGAAAAAACGCACAATTGTTCGTATTCAATGCTTGCAACCATTGCATAAGTGTATATAATCAGATGCAAGGCAAGGGGATCAGCCCCGCGCCAAAACTCAAAAAGGAAACCAAACAATGTCTTATCTTACTAATGGAATGTTTTTAACTGCCGGTTATGAATTAGAAATTAATGGTGGCGGCACCTATAACACATGGGATCGCAAGTTAAAATCTGCCGGTTTTGACTGGGTGCGTGTCGCATATGACGGTACGCCAGTCGTAGACGCTGAAATAATATTGCCGCCATTTGATATCGAAATGCGCGGTGGCGTTGCGGATGATATCAGCCGCCTGTTTACATTCATTGAAGAAAACGGTGGTAGTGTTGCGCGGCGCGATCTTGGCGGCCATGTCCATATTGGCAACCGCGCTGTTAAGAACATGACGCCGCGCGAACATTGGTTGCAGTCAAAGCAGCTAATGCGCGATCGTAATACCTTTTTTGTGCCAAGTGACGATTGTTGTGCGGACGTTATGCCGCTTATATTAGCCAAAGACGTTGCGGTTCGTTATGCCGAACATTTTGACGCGATCAATAGCATTCTGCCACCCTCACGCCGCGCTAACCGTTATGCGCAACGGTTGGATCATATCGCACCTAATGGCAGACGCCATGCCGAATTCATGGCGGCGCAATCAGCTAGCGATATGGCGCGGCAAATTGGCGGCAAGTTTTATGCAGTCAATCTTGAGACATGGACGCGCGGCACAATGGAATTTCGCCAGCACCAAGCGACTATGGACGTTGCCAAGCTTGCCGCATGGTGCGCATTGCTCGATGCCATGTTCCGTCATAGCGATCATTACCGCGTTGACTATAACACGCAAGCGGTTGTCACCATGCCAACGCCAGCGCAACCATACCGCGCCAGCTCGCGCATTGGTGTTATGTGGTCATTGATACGCCGTGATAATGGCGCGACTACACGCGAACTTATGGACGCAACCGGCTGGACTGCTCAAACGGTACGCGCTCGCATATCTGAAATGCGCCGTGATCATGGTGACCAAACTGTCATATGCCACACGCAACAAGCTTTTGGTCATAGCTATGGCGCGTCCAATGGCGAATATGATCTGAATGGGTACATGGTGCCTGAAACAATCGAACGCCGCCAGCGCGACAACGGCGGGCTGTTACCAGAAAACACGCGCGGCGTGTCGTCCATATGGGCTGGCCTGAATGATACAACATTTGAATACTTTAACGAACGGCGCGATCAGTTAACCTGATCGCCAGCCACCAACCAACCGGATCAGCCCCGCCATGCGCGGGGCTTTTCTTTTGCCTAGTGTTTGGCAGGTACCCTACCCCCTAAACATAAAAATAGGATCGGGATCGGGTGGGGTATGGCACCCCCCTTTTTTTTAATTGACAAGGGGAGAGGCTTCGCGCCGTGTTCCACACCAACATTCACCAAAAAATTTTGCAAAAAAAATTCCTTGCGCTTTTGCAATCATTGCCCCATATACTACATATAGACAGAAACGGAGGGTTTTATGCGTAAATATAGATTAAAAATCGGCGGTGATCCTATTGAGTTCACCTCTACGGGGCCTGATGGCTTCATTGATGCGTGGCGTATGGAGCATCGTTCACCTGATCCTGACCAGAAAGCGTGGATTAGAACGGCGGCATCACTTGCTTGCGACTGGAGCGGCAAGCCTGTGCGTTACGACACGCTTGATTCGTTCACTGAAGACATGATGCGCTATGGAATGTTGGAGGTTGTGGATGCCAAGCAAGGCTAAAACGTCTCACAGCATGTGGGAGGGCAATGATCTTGCTCGTGAACGCACCAGTTTGGGTAAGAGTCAGATGGCTTTCGCCAGCATATTGGGCTTGAGCCATCGTATGTACTGTTATTACGAGAGCGGAGAGAAGAAGATACCGAGGAGTGTTGAGCTTGCGGTGCGTTATGTCTCTCGTCAGACAGGCAACGATGAGCCTATTGATCCGCCAACGGCAAAAGCTGAAGGTACCCTGACCCAGTTTCAGGAAACCCGAATAGATATCTTGATAGATTCGGCGGAAAAAGCCGCCCAGTCTGTTTCAGATCCGCTTGTGAAAAAAATTTTACAACAAAGTTCTGAGGAGCTTTCCTTCCTGTTGTCAAAATTAGATAAATAAACTATCATTGGCCCTATGTAATTACAAAGGGTACACTCATGTCCAACTTCATGGGGCCAATGGCACCACCTCCGGCTGCACAACCACAGCCACAGGCATTAGATTTCAAGACAGACCCTAATCAGCGTCAGCGGTTTCGTCAGTTCATGCGTGATCGTGTGTCCCCAAATGTTGGGCAGGCTCCTGCTATGATGCCGAATGGGATTGGCACGACCATGCCGACACCCCAGATGGCTATGCCGCAAATGCCTATGATGCCACAGCCGCCTATGATGCCTTCGATGGCTCCGGGTGCGGGCATTGACGTATTTTCGCCACAATATATGAATCAGCCAGCCGCTCCTATGGGATTTGAAGACGGTGGTTCTGTACCGCCTCGTGAGACAGATATTCGCGGCATGCACCATGAGCTTGCTTACATCACTCCTGACGAAGCCGACATTCTAATGGCTTTAGGTGGTTCTGGTGAGCCTGGCCCTATGGGTATTCCGCAATTTGCCCCCGGCTCTGATGATAAGTCAGCAGGACAATCCGCATCCTCCGGCTCAGGCAACTCTGACAATGCCTCTGATGATGAAATGGGCGATCTTGGCGTTATGAGCGGTCCTAGTGGTTCAAGTGACGATGACGATCCGTTTGCTGGTGAAGAAGGTGATGACTTCAGCGTTGGCAATTATGGCAATCCCGATGGTTCATTTGATGCCAATGATTTTGCAGACTTTGGTGTTCAGGCGGCAAAAGACAGGGCTATCAGAGATGGCTTTGTCGTAGACAGACATGGCAATCCTATTGGGACTAGATCAGGCTATGTCACGCAAGGGAGAGCATCAGACGCTGAAAAAGCGGCTGGCTATCAAGCCCTTGGCCTTCCCGATCCTAACTCAGACTTAGCTTCAGCAGATGTTGAGGCTTCTTATGGTGTTCCAACAAATTCTATTGATTCTGTTTCTGCGGCACCGCCCGGAACCACCAACAAAGCTGATCTTTTAGGTTTTAATTATGATCTTCTTCAATCTAATATAGATAAAGCTATTGAGGCCAGAAGGGGTATGCCTACCCAATCATCTCCTTTAGTTGGCTCGCCTTTCGCGGCTGGTGTAACCAGTTCAGGCATAAACGCAGCCAAAGACAGGTTGAGTGCTAGGACTGGAAGCAATACTTCCGCTCCATCATCTAATGTCGTGTCTGACTTTTCTCCGACACCTGCGGATCAGTTGGCAGATGTGTATGGCATTGATCTTGATGCGCTTAACGCTGCTGTAGATGATGATTTTGCTGCTATAGGCAATCGTTCAGGCCCCGGGGTTGAGGGTCCCGGTACAGGATACACTGATCAGGGTCTTCCGGTAGGTTTAGAGTTTGCGACCAACCCGCAGACTGGCGCTCAGGTCACAACGAACTTGGCTGGTTTGACAGAGCAGCAAAAAGCGGAACAGCCTTTATCTATGGATATTGCTCAGTTCATCGGATCTAGTCCTTATGGGTATGAGATTGATCCAGCTACAGGGAATCCTATTGGTCAGGTTGGAACTGCACCTTTTGGTGTTTTGGGCGCTCTTACAACTCTTGCTCAAGACTTTATTATGGGTCCACCGCAAACCACAAAAGATCTTATAGAGCGCGGTGCGTATACCGGAATGACAGGTCAGAATAACGATGATGACATCTTTGGCGGCGACAGAGACGTTAACGTGCTTCTTTCTCCTCCGCTGGGAGAAGTCGTTTCAGCGCCTACTGTTCCTAACCAGATTAGCGGCATTGGCACTCCCGGAACTCCTACGGCTTCCGGCCCTGTCTTGGTTCCATCGACCCGCACATCTGCACCATTCTCAGGCCAGATGCCTGTAGGATATGGAACGCCGCAAACTAGTCAGCTTAATCCGTACTCTTTAGCTGAGATGCAGCGTTATCAGCAGATGCTGGCGCGTCTTGGTCAATCGAAATCGCCTATTGGGTTAGCTAACGGCGGTTCTGTTTTGGATGCAGCAGCAGGAAAGTTTTTGGAGTCGTTAACAGCGGCATAGGGCAATGGAATCTACATTTGATATACCGACAGAGTATCTAACTGACGCAGAGTTAGAGGCTCTGGCAAAGCACTTGGACAAATTCAAGGAGCTTCATGATCGTGAGACTTATCAAAAGAGCTTTTTAAGTTTTGTAAAGCATGTATGGCCTTCTTTTATTGCTGGAAATCATCATAAGATATTTGCAGAGAAGCTTGAAAAGGTTGCTCGTGGTGAGTTAAAGCGTCTGATCGTCAACATGCCGCCGCGACATACGAAGTCAGAGTTTGCGAGTTACTTGTTTCCTGCGTGGGTTATGGGGCAGAAGCCTGAAACGAAGATCATTCAGGCGACACACACGGCTGAACTGGCTGTTGGTTTTGGTCGTAAGGTCAAGAACCTTATTGACAGTGAAGTCTATCGTGATGTGTTTCCAGAGTTAGCGTTGGCAAAAGATGCGAAGGCATCTGGTCGTTGGTCAACGGATATGGGTGGTGAGTATTACGCTGTTGGTGTAGGCGGTGCGCTTGCTGGTCGTGGTGCGAACTTGTGTATTATTGACGATCCTGTATCTGAGCAGGATGCGTTGTCACCTACCGCGTTGGATAACATCTACGAATGGTACACATCAGGCCCAAGACAGCGACTACAGCCGGGCGGAGCGATCATAATCGTGATGACGCGGTGGTCGATCAGGGATTTGACAGCGAAGGTGTTACAGAAGCAGGCCGAGGGCGGGGCGGACAAATGGGAGGTTGTGGAGTTCCCAGCGATATTTCCCGACACCGACAGGGTGTTGTGGCCCGAATTCTGGAGCAGGGACGAGCTAGAAGGCGTTAGGGCGTCTATTCCTGTTGCCAAATGGAATGCACAGTATTTACAGAATCCGACAGCCGAAGAAGGCGCAATTGTAAAAAGGGAGTGGTGGAATGTTTGGGATCGTGATGACCCACCTGTATGTTCGTACATCATCCAGTCCTATGATACGGCCTTCACGAAAAGCGAAAGGTCTGATTTTAGCGCGATTACAACATGGGGTGTGTTTCATCCTGACGATGGTGATGAGGCGGCGATCATATTGCTGGACGCTGAAAAGGGTCGATGGGAGTTTCCAGAGCTTAAAGACGCGGCACTGCGCTTGTACGAAGACTACGAGCCAGACCTAGTTCTTATCGAGCAGAAGGCGTCTGGTACGCCGCTCACGCAAGATTTACGAAAAATGGGTATACCTGTTAGCGGATTCACGCCGGGTCGTGGTGCGGATAAATTTTCTCGCATGAATGCCTGTGCGCCGGTCTTTGAATCTGGTATGGTATATGCTCCTGAAACGCGATGGGCTGAAGAAGTAATTGAAGAGTGCGCTGCGTTTCCCAATGGGGAACATGATGACTTGGCTGATAGCATGAGTCAGGCTATACTACGTTTTAGGCAAGGAAGTTTTATTCGCACTCGTTCAGACGAGGAAGATGAAGATTTTTTTAACTATAGACGTAAAAGAGAGTATTACTAATGGGTAAAGTAAAACAGATTGCACAAGATGAGCTTGATGATTTTTTGGATTCACTGAGTGAAGCTCGTAAAGATGTTTTTGACAGCAAGGTTGACTCGCAAAGAGACAGTGATCCATTTGGCGTTATGCGCGACATGAAAGCTGGTAAGTATAAAAACGGCGGCGCTGTTCTCAAGGGGCGTGGTGGTAAGTTTAAGGGAGTATTTTAATGGCTGGCAAAAAGATTGATATTACTACCGCTCCTATTGAGGATCTGGACAAGCTGATTGCGCAGTTGAAAAAGGATCAGGCAAAGAGCAAGAAGCCGGTCAATAAGAACAAGGGCGGTGCAATTTTAATGTCCCCACGCAAGCAGATGGCTTGTGGTGGCAAGGTTCATAAATAGGAGATACTGATGTCAGGTAAAAAATACACAGGCCCACTGCCAAAGAGCAAGCCAACTAAGCTTGAAAGGCTTCTTAAAAAGCGTGTTAAGGGAGAAAAAGGCCCCTATAAACCAAAAATTGGTGATCTTAACGAAGAAATAGCTGGTCGTCTTGGTGAGCAAGATCAAAAAATGATGTACGGCGGCAAGGTTGAAAAATACTTTGGCGGCGGCGCTGTTCGTGGCATGGGTAAAGCATACCAAGGCGGCAAGAGAAGCTGTAAGGTGCGGTAATGAAAACGATCAAGATCGAAATCAATGTAGACGATATAATTCCAGATGAGGGCTTTGAGCCTGAAGATATGGAGTTTGTCTGCCCTGTGTCCACTGAAGACTCAAAGGTGAACGATGAAAACCGTCAGTCGGCTATGGAAAACTACGCTTACGGCCCGGCCACGGGAACGTGGGAAAACAAAAATTCTCGTTGCGGTACTTGTGAGTATTTTGATATTCGATCGAAAATGATTGCCTGCATGGATGAAGGTATTGGCTATAAGGA
>Ga0208303_1000220_pt1 | contig 24448 bp, 18 predicted proteins | sample CB_VirMetaG_2_FD_184537 | JGI IMG/M metagenome (GOLD analysis project Ga0208303, IMG submission 184537) | Freshwater to marine saline gradient viral communities from Chesapeake Bay - CB_1504_2 Viral MetaG (SPAdes) (version 4) | ecosystem: Environmental > Aquatic > Marine > Coastal | place: USA... | reverse complement strand
TTCTATTCCTTGTTTTATTGCTTCGCCCGCTAGCTTACCTACCGTTTGGCTAATGTTGTTACCAACTTCACCTATAATTTTCATTGACTCTGCGTAGCTTTTAGACATACCTTCAAATGTCTTGCTAAGGTCTTTTGGTACACCAGCCATACCCATTCTATACGACTGTGCTACTAAAGTTGCATCTGCTTTTGGTGTTAAATCTATTGCCATTTTATTTTTTTGTTTTATGCGAATGAACCTGTGAAAGCAGAACCAAGACCTTGCGCCACTCCGCCTATTATTTGCCCATACATACCCATACGAGCGTTTTCCATACCTGAGATAGCTCCAAGTCCAGCCATTTGATTTGCGTAAGCTGATTGCACTCCAGCTCTAGCGCCAGCCATTTCACCCATTTCCATACCTAGCAATGTAGCTTCTCTACTAGCTAAGGCTTGCTGAACACCGGCTTGTCCTTGTCTTTCTAATTGTTGTAGTTGCATGCCTTGCTGAGCTGCAAGTCTTTGATTTGCTGATTGTTGTTGTGATAAGTCTACAGATATTTGTCTTGCTTGCAGAGTTCCTTGATTAGCTAATGCTTGAGCTAAACCTGCGATACCAGAACCTCCAGCAGCTCCTCTTAGCCCACTTAATAAGTTTGCTCTTTGTTGTCTACCTTGTTCTGCTTGAAAATCAGCTGCCGCTGTATTGACTTGTAAATCCTCCATGGTATTTTCCATACCAGCAAAAGGATTTGTAAATTCAAAATTTTCGTATTGTGCTCTTTGAGCATCTAAAACTTGTCTTTGTCTGTCTTGAAATGCGCGCTGCTCTTGTAGTTGAGCTTCTGTAGCGCCTGTAATTTGTTGCTCTGTTCTTCTTTGTGCTGCTCTACCCATTTTATAAGTATTTGAACGCCTCGTAACAAGGCGCTGATCGTTCTATAAACCAACCTTGGCTTTCGTGTATATTTTCCATGTGCTTGTTTACGCACACTGTAAATAACATCGACATACCCCAGGTTTCTTTCGCTTCCTTTGCCACGTTTGCTACTAGCAACTCTAGCATTTTTCTTCTATCTTTTTGTTTGTACTCTGGATTAGATACTAACCATGTTTGATAACCTACCTCTGGATTTACTGCTGCATATAAAAAAACCGCAGCTACAGGTATGTTATTATTTTCTATTACGAAACATCTTTCATCATTTGGTAAAACTTTTCTTTTTACCGGTATTTCTTTCCACCACCATCTCCACCAGTCACAACACATTTCGTAATCACCTTCTTTAAAGGTTCTAAATGTAACTTGTTCACTCATTATTTAATTTAATTCTATTATAGTGTATATAGTCACATTTTAAGCGCGCTATTTACTACTTTCATGAACTACAGCATTAACAGCAAAAAGCTCTACTCTATCTGTTGAATCATTTTTCATTGTTATACTAGCGTAATACCCTTTTAAACTAGACTCGTTTACAGAGTTGTCTTTTGAAAACATTAAAAAATCTCCTTCAGCTGGCACTAAAGACTCGTCTTGCACTTCTATAAAATTAGAGCCTATAGATGTTATTTTTCCAACTCTATTAGGTGTGGAACCATCTTGACCATAGTATTGTAAACCGTTTTTTATAGTGCTAACCGATGAAGCGTAAACTACATCGCCAACAGCTATAGAACTATTTTGTATTTCTGAAGAAATGTTTATTATCATGATATAGCTTGAGGTATTAATATTTTATCTAAATTAAGATTTATTGTTACGTCTGACGAAGGATATGAAACTATGGTTAAAAAATAATTTATATCTAAACTATTAATAGAATTTGTAGTAATCTTAATGTTATCTGATAGATACTGCAAGTCACCAGTAGTTCCAGCGTCACCGTCACCAACGACGATACTTCCTTCGTTTTCACTAAGCACCACTGACCTTATTGTATCTCCAGAGTTTGATCTGTTTAAGCCTGACGCGGCTATTTGAGCGCCTTTACCTAAACCTCTTGATCCGTTTAAGTTTATAGTATTGCTACCGTCTGTTATGCCCCTTGTTGTATACCCTAAATATGTAAGTTTACTCACAACACCGTTAACACTACCAAATTTAAAGTTTGCACCACTAGTTTGATTTATTAAAGATGATCCATAAGATCTTATAGTAACAGTATTACCGCTAGTAAATGCTTGTGCTCTAGACAACGTTAATGTATTAGAGGTTGTATCTATTGCTTTAACAACAGTTGTAAAATCAGGTGGCGTAGTTCCTGTAACATAAGTTATTTCTGACCCTACAGCTATTCCCTCTACAGTATCTAAACTTAATATAGTGCTAGAACTATCACTGCTTACTACTGCTGTTTTTTGATAATACCATATACTATCACCACTAAACGTTATCACTCCATCTCTATCAAACCTTAATGGTGTGAATCCACTTCCATGAGTATCGTTATCAGCATTGGTTACAGTGCTCGCGTTTGTTACCTCAACGTTTGAAAACACACCTGGCGTGCCACTTGATAATACACTGGCGGCAGCTGGCGTTGAGTTGTATTTATCTGTGTTGTCTGTTGAAAAAGCAAGTGTAACCGTTGTTTGACTACTTTGTGTTATTTTCTTGACACTAACTTTTCTAGTATTATTTCTTATAGTAGTATCAAATCCATTTGTTATAAGTAAAATGCTGTATGTGGTTGTAGCGTTGCTTGGGAAATGTATAGATGAATTGTATTCACCGCTTAATGTCACTATTTGATTGTGGTTAGAATTAAATCCTTCTTCAGCAGTAAATTTTTTTGTAACAAAGTTATAAAAAACACCTTCAGAAGTTACGACTTGAATCATAAACTTAGCGCCGTCATCACCCGTCACTTTAAAATACCTAGTGCTACCAGTAGATGGTATAGCGTCAGTATTTATTTCCATTTCGTTTATTAAAGCCATTTGATTTTTTTATTAAAATTATTCCACAGGTGCAATATCGACAGAAGGCTCTATAGAGCTAACAAAACCTAAGCCTTGAAAACTAAAAGATCCTACTTCTTCAATAGTTACAGAATCGCCAGTGTTTTTTCCTTTTATATTATTAAACCACTTACCTTCTTTTTTGATAAACTCTTTTATAGAGCCATGTTGAATGTCTGTGTGTATATCTTCAGCAAACCAACCTTGCTTAGAGCTATAGTTGTAATTATCTGCAGAGCTAGCGTAAACATTATTACCGTTTTCGTCTTGCCCTAAAAGTTGTTGTTGGGACTCGTGTACTTTAGCCTGCGTTCCTTCATAACTAAATGCTCTAAAGTTTTTAACTGTAGAAGGCTCAGAGTTCATAACAAAAGTAACATGGCTGTCGTATTGGTTTCCATAAAAGTTATTTCTAACTTCATTTGCGTGGTGCTGCCATAATTCACCATTATTAATTGTGTAGTATTGTCTAGCAACACTTAAACCACTTTCTGGATGAAAAGATTTTAAACTAGTCCAACCTTTAACTTCTTCGCTATAGCTCACCGTCTTTGGTTTAAATCCTTGGTCAGCTCTTTTAAATAAAACTATATCATCTATAGCACAGCTAGTATTATCTTCGTTAGCACTAATGACTAAAGTGTTTATTAAAGCGTCTCCAGGTCTATCTTGATTTAATAAAACATTTGTGGAAACAACACCACTGCTGTCAAATACCAAAGAAAAACCTTTATTAAAGCTGTTGTAATAATAAACTTTAATTGATCCAGTTAATTCAGTTAAACTAAAGCCAAGCGTAACATTAGAGTTTGACTCAATATTACCAACCCTTTGCTCTACCTGAACTTTAGATTCTACGCCTGTGTTTATGTCTTGCTGAGTTATTGGCGCCTGGTTAAATACTAAGTTTAAGTTTTCTTCATTCCAAGATATATAGTCAAACGCTGATCTATCATAACCTGTTATAGCCCAAGAATCAACACCTCCACCTTCGTAATATTGTGTAGCGTCAATTAAAGATATACTACTTAAAGATCCTGTACACCCACCGTTTTCTGGAAATATTGTTATGTTACTTCTATGTCCTTCAGTTTGACTATAATCATTTTGATTAGCAAATGCTACGCCGTAAACTTCAGAGCCTTCAGGCGCTGATATTATAGTTGGATCTACAGAGTTAAAATTCATTAATATAGAATAATCGCCAGGAATATCTATATTTCTAATGTACGCCCCGTCTAAAGAGTTATTTTGATCGTCCCATCTGTTTGTAACTCTAATTCTTAGTTTTCCTTCAAAGGTATCAAAGTCTGGATTATTTTCTATAGTAAAGTTAAGTAAATATCCGCTGTAAGATTCTTCTGTTGAATCTAATAGACCAGAACCACTATAATGACCGTCTCTCCAATAAACATGGCTAGCTCTTTGCGTATTCCAGCAGAGCATATTATGTCTAAAGTAACACTCTGGCTCAAGGTTATAATTAGTTTGCGCCGTAATAAATTCATGCATAGCATGCTCACTAACCCAAGCGTCATCTATAACATTCCAGTTTGTAGGTTTAGTCATGGTAGCTTGCTCTGTTATGTCGTAAAGCATTATAAGATTAACTAAACAGTCTGCGTTCCAAGCTTGTAATATAAAGTTTTGACCTTGTGCTGCTTGAACATCTTCAGGGGCGTTGTATTGAAATATAGCTCTATAAACTTCTTGTCCACTTCCAAGAGGCCACTCGTTATTTGTTACAGGCATTAACACTATAGACTTGTTAAATCCAGCTGTAGCTGATCCACCAATTTTTCCAAAGTGATATGGTGGATAGCCAGGGTTATTTTGCGTATGATCTGTTCCATAAGCGCTATCTAAACCGCTGCCCGCTCCTAATACACCAGGTATTAAAAGATTGTTTAGAGCATTATTAGAATAACTAGAATCTAAATACACGTCAACGCAATACCAATTACCAACAACATATTTGCTGTTATTATTTAACGCTTGCTGAAAGTAAAAACTACCTTCAGCAGTTCCATTGTTTTGAATAAGAACTCCTCTATTATTATCAGCGGGAATTACGCCATTAACAGTACTAGCTTCAGTGTATTGATTGAAAGGCTGTAAAGCACTTCCACTTGGTGTGGTTATGTATGTTGTTGGCGTTAAGCCAGTATAAGAGTTTTCGCCTTCAACAGCGTTGTCATAAATTGGATTTACTATAAGATCGTTGCCTTGAACGAAATTATACCACTCAACCGTGTTTCCATTATTATCAACGCTAGTCTCCCATTGACCTGGGTTCATAACACCTAAAACCTGCTCACCTTTATAAAATCTATTTCCAGTGCCAGAGGTAATACTCCACACGTCTGTACCCGCAACCTCGTGAATAACTTCAGCCCAAGCGGGTATATCTGAACTTGGTATTGGATCAACACCAGCCGCTGCTGATCTTATAGATCCTTGCGGTATAGCCGGCCAGTTTCTAACTATAGATGTATAACCTATAGATCTATTTCTAATAGGAGCTTTAGGGTATATTTTAAAGCCTAAACTAACACCTAGGCTAGAATCAGCACCAGGACCACCATAGTATATGTCGTTGGCAAGATCTACTGGTGTATATTCTGCACCACCAGACATATTAGGGTTTCTACATATTTCTTGATTTACAATATTAACCAAAGACGATTCAGATCCATAATCAAAAGTATTATTTTGTATTTTATTATCCTGTATAATCTCTTTTATAGTTAAATTGTACTCTCTAGCGTCGTCATCAAAACTTCCTATAATATTTACGCCATTAACAGTAAGCTCGTCTTTAAACCAGTCTCCCATGCCAGCTTCTGATATAGGTGTTAAGCCGTCCATAGAAAGTCTTAATACAGCTCCTCTTTGCTTGTCTGCAAAGTAAGCCCTATAAGAATCTTTAGCAAAAGACTCTGGGTTTTTAGATATACCAAAATCACCAACAAAAGGTGTTGCTTGGCCAAGAACTCTATTTGAAGCTATTAACTGAGGATTACCATCAGCGTTGTATAAAGCGTCTTTGTTACCTAATATTTTAACCACCCTGTCTTCGCAAAAAGCAATTAAGTCTGAATTTCTAGTAAACAGCTTTTGAATACTACCATAAGTAGGATTTAAGTCTTTAGTTATTTTTTCTGCAGTGATAAACTCATTTAAACTATTCTGCTTAGAGTTAGAGTTGTATATTCCTGAGTATATTAAACTATTTTTCTTTACTTCTTCTTTATAAGGCTCGTCTAGCGTGGTAGAAACTCTAGCGCCGTTAGATATTGTCATTTCGTTGAAGTCGTCTCTAATTCTATTAGATTCAACACCATCTGTAAAGGTAAAAGCGTTAAACCAATTTAATCCAACTTGTTTTGTAGGGTCTATAATATTTTTTATAAATATATACGCGGCTGTGTTTTTAGCTTTCCAATAATCACCATCCCCATTGGTCATGTTGTTACTGTCTATGTAGAATTGCTCTATCTGCACGTTAGCTGTTGTAGCTGTAGTATAGCTACCGTCTTGTCTGTAAAACCTAACTTCTTGATTACCATAATCAATATTAGTATCTCCAGAAAACCACTTAAAACCTGTGTCACCACCACTTAAAGCTCTTACTTCTAGTTGTATAACCTCGTCATTGTAACTTGACATTGGGCCATTCCACCTACGTAAGTAAACATCGTAATCATGTTTTATAACATTATTGTCCATGTTTGGAAACTCTATTCTGGTTCCTTGTGGAGCGAATAAATCAAGATTATTTTTATTAAGCTTTGTGGGTATAGCGTTAGACGCCTCGTAGTAAACGTCAAGCTCATCGTTATTTTTAGGTTCAGTTTCCCATACAGCTGGATCTTTTAATACCTCTCCAGTTAAAACCATAGGATTATCATAAACAAACTCTATATCTGAAAAAGCTTGTGCGTCTGGTAAAACTTGACTACCTTGAGTATCTGCGCCTAAAACAGGATTGTAACTTTTTCCTTGAACTGGCTTGTCTAAAGCTAAAACGTAAGTAGTTCTTCTATTTGACCTATCCCCAAAGTCTTCTAATCTTTGTAACATAGCCGCAAACTCGTTGCCGCTATTGTCCGGGTTTCCGTCAGCATCAGCAGTATCTGCCCAAGCAGCTACAGCCTCTTCTACGCTATCATTACCCCAAACGTACTCAGTGCCATTCCATATTTTTCTAGCTTTCCAAGGAGTGTGATTATAAACATATCTAGTAGCTACGTCTAATATAGTATAAATTTCTTTACTGTCGTCGTTTTTAAATCTAAACTTTTTACCTGAAACCATGTTGGCCTGAACGAAGTTATATATATCTTTAGCATCACCATTAGGATCTCCACCTGGAAGCCATTGATTTTTGTGACGCGCTTCATTGCCATCAGTTTTATTATAACCAAAATAAACGTTAGGTGCGTTTTCGTGAGGAGGTATAGATCTTTCTAAAGTCGATGGAGCTGTAAGCTCTTCGCTATTAGCATCGCCTAAAGCAGTAGGCTTTAATACGCCGTCAGAAGTGTAAGGCTTTTGGTCTAGATGAAGTGACCCTTCCATCTCTACGAATCTTATGTTTGACAAGCCAAAGTTAGTTCCAGCTTCATTGGTAAAAGCTCCACCTCCCCATATTCCTTGCAAGTAGTTTCCTATAGCGTTTTCACCGTACAAACCTACCGTTGTTGGAACTTGACTAGGATCAAACAAAGAGCCTTCATAACCTGGTCCTAAAAAAGAAAAATGCATGTAAGATGGTTGCGTACCAGCTAAATTACTTGTATACGTTGTTTTAGGTTGAGTTCTTCCAGTAGGTTGCTGCCCGTATATATTTGTTAAAAAAGTTCTATATCCACCGTTAGTAGGAGAGTTGTAGTGTACAGGTTTAGCTTGCTCTAATATTCCTTCAAATCCATTAACTTCAGATTCTCTATCTTGCACCACCGTATCAGGCGTACTTTCTAAAACTTTCCAAGTAGAAAAATTACCATGATTCCAATTTCTATATTTTCTTCTAAATCCTCCAGAATCGCTTACGTTAGTTGATTCTATCCAGTTGTTTATATCTGCATCAACAGAGCCTTTTTTTCTCCAACCATACCTAACTCTTTTTGCAGAAACGTTGTAGTCTCTACCATAGCTAGTAGGTGGAATAAAGGTTAGCCAATTATTAAATGGTGACTCAAGATCCGGTGCGTCGGTATCACTAGTATTATAATCTATAACTCTACCCCACTCTATTTCAGGATAATATGTTCTTGGATTACCAGTCCAACCTTGACCTGAGTACTTTGCGTAATAATTTTGTTGATCACTGTTGACAGCTGCAAAATACATCGCGTCAATAAAAAAGCCACCATTACCACTAGCGCTAGAAGAGCCAGTTTTTCTCCAACCAAAATTTGGATCGTCCATTAAGCTTTGCCACTCTGATTTAAGATTTGTTAAAGAACCTCCAGAGTGAATATCGCTAGGACTACTTACATCAGCATCGTCGTGATAACTTGTTATTTCACCAGAGTTTTCAGAATTAACAATACCATTTTGAGCATTGTAATCTGTAACCGCTTCGTCAGCTAAATAAAATAATTTTTGAGATCCTCCAATATAGTAATCTGTGTTTGTTTCAGAAAACTCACTAAGAAGATAAGTTTGTAAAACATAATCTGAAGCTATTTTTATAAAAAATCGCCCGTCAAAAGATTCTTTAGTCTTCTTTTGCTTTTTTTCTACTCTAAAGGTAAGTAGATCTGTGGTTAAAGAACCGCCTAAAACAGCGCTAGCAACAGTTAAGTCGCTACTATTATTAGCCGCAATTTTAGCATCTTCTTCTTTAATAAAGCTAGATAGTTTTAATAAATATTTATTACTCTTAAACGTTACGCTAGTTACTTTGTATCTATTTGAATGAACTGAAGCATTAGAGGTTTTTCTTTTCCAAGATATGTAAATATCTGGGTTAAATTCCGTATAGTCGTCTATTGCTTCTTTAGTTAAAGCAGATCCACCTCTATTAAGCCAATTAATTTTGTCTATTTCTATAGTGTCCGTAATTCTATCTATTCTTGAATCTTCGTTTGACGCAGGATTACTAGGAAATATAGGATTATTAGAGCCTGTTTCTTCGTCTGTAAGAGAATCTCCAACATTATCAAAATTACCTAAATTATTATACTCATAAGCTATAGATTCTGGCATTTCATTTGAAATGTCCAGTATTTTATATTTATTTTCTTTTTCTATTTGAGTAGCGAGCTGGTTTACTATTTTCTTTATAGTTATAAAATCACCAACTTCAACTTTATTTCTGTCTGAAGAAGCGAAAGAAGCCCAAACGTGGTCTAAATTTTTATCATCATCTGGATAACTAAGAGCTGGTCTATAGATTTTATCCATAACCATATTGTGATATTCTCCTGACGATTGTTTTATATAAAACTTGTAGTAGCTAGCCCAGCTAGGCGGTGTATTACCTAAAGATGCCGTTATGCTTAAAGAAGTGCTAGCAGATTTACCATACGTTCCTTCCCAAGGAACTTTAATTGTAGCTAAATCAGATGTAAACACAGGAGTTTCTCTACCATATTCGTCCCCAAAAACAACACCTAATTGGTAATCTCTTTGAGACTTTAAGGTTGGTAAACCAGCTCCTCTATATCCAGCATAACTATACGATAATGGACTAGAAGGATCTATAGTATTAACGTACACATAAGAACTTACGGCATCATTTTCTTCTTCAACGCCAGGCGTCGCGTAAGTTTCTAAAGTTTGCACATAAGTACCTTCAAGAACGCTCAAATTAAATGATGTTCCAAAAGCGCCAGTATCTCTAAAAATTTCAGCTTCCACTTGTCTTGGCTCAAAAGATCCAAGAACTTTTGGCTTAAAATCAGAGTTGTTGAAAACCATATCATAGCCCTCTGTATAATTAGCGAAAACTAACCTGTTTCCAATCACTTCTTGTGCTTGAGCTTTTCTTGGAACAGCATCCCACACTCTTAAAAATTGATTTTCAGGTAAAGCAGCATGTATATTTTCTGTATCTACAGTAAAAACACCTTTTGTTGTAGGATTGTAAGCGTCGTAATTCGCCAAGCCCTCTAACTTAAACCAGTTGCCATCTTCAAACCACTCTGAATCCGTGTTTTTAATGCTACCTACATTATGAACTACGGTAGAATTTTCCTGCTTATAAAGAATATCTATTTGCACAACATCTTTAGGCATGTCTGGAGTAACTAAACCGTAAAAGTTTATTTTACTTATAGTGTTAACCATTGCGGCGTTGTAAGGCTCTTTTGCTGTATAAGCGTTTATTACAGAATAGTCGCCGACAAACTCAGGGTTAAATATGACATTTGTCCAAGGACCAAAAGCAGAATATTCTCCGTCTTGGTACTTATATCGCAAACAAAATCTAGGAAATATTTTTTCAAATATAGCCTCTTTACGAAGTATAGGGCTAAGATTTGGGTCGTACTGTTTATTTTTAGCGCTTACAATGCTGTATCTAGGCGCTGATAATGGCTTCTTTTTTATTACAGTTATATTTTCTTCTTGCAAATACTGGCCAGTGCCAATGCCATCAACATATAAATATGAATGATGACTTATAGATCCTCTTCCATTTATACCCTTGTTTTCTTTAATCGTAGCCTCTCTAGCTTTTTCAATATTTATTTTTTTAGGCTCTGTTTCGCCATCAGACCACACTAAATATTGATCTATTATACTTATTGCTGTTATTTTTTTTCCAGAAAAATTTAATATAGGCTTAACTGTACTTCCAAGGCTATTAGTGTAAGTGCTTCTAAGATCAGTAATAAGAAAAGTAGATTCTTTTGATACGGTATCATATTCAATTATAGCATCTCTATTAGGAAACGCTGTGTCTCCAACCTGAGGGAATCCTTGACATTTAATAAACCAATAAAGTTTATTATTTTTTTCATCAGCAACACTTCCTACGCAAACACATTTATCGCTCGGCACAACATTCTCTAAAGGTATATTTCCTTTTATATTAGATATTGTGCCAGCACTACCTGTTTCAGCAGACTCGCCATCAGAAGTTATTTCAACGTTTAAAGCGTCTCTATATTGTCCATTAGGTATAAGTCTTTCGTCAAGGTCTTTATTCATTTTACCTTGACTAAAAGTGTTTTTGATCTCCGCCATTTATTAGTGTTTTATTTGTTTAGACTTTCCTCTTAATAACTGGATCATCTCGCCTAATTTAATGTTTGATAATCTTAACTTAGCTTGTCTAGTAGCTGCAAATTTTTCTTTTTTCGCGCGCCTTACTATCATTTCAGGAATATTAGACTTAGTAGATAAAACACCATAGGTTATCCACTTGTATAAAGCTTCTTCTGCAAACTTATGCACTTGCATTTCTTCATCAGTTCCAAGACTATCACTTATGTAGTCTAAGATTACAGTTTTTCCAGAAATATTAGAGCTAAAGTTTATTTTACCTATTCTTTCGTCTATATAGAAAAACCCATTTACTTGTGCTCTAACTGGATCTGTACCATATCTCTCGCCTTCGTTAGGCCAATACGTATCGTCTATATAGTCGTCATCTATTACTTTTTCGCTTAAACGTGCTTTTTTATAGTTTGTAAACGTGGATGATTCTTCTACTAAACTTTGATCTAACAAACCTATTGATTTAGCAGATTCTATAAGTATGTTAGACACTGTAGATTCTACTTTTAGTATTTGACTTAAAGTATCTACTGGACTATCAGTATCAGTCCATGGCGCGATGGCTATAATGGTTAAGTAAACACTACCTTGTATTTGCGTAAAGTCAATGCTAGTGTTTAAAGTTTTTTCACCCGACTCACCGTTGGACCATTCAAGATACCCAATATCAAAATAATCAGGATCTAGGTTGGTAGTGGCTGTCTGCCCTCTCCACTCTGTCATTCTAACATTATTTTCTGGTATGCTAGTACTTAATCCAACCCTAATAGTAGTAGCTGGCGTACTGTAGTCTCCAGCTGTACTTACATAAGGAACTACACCTTGAACTTTGGTTCCATTTAAAGCTAAATTGTCTACGTCTTCTTGCGTGATAGTTTGAGTGCCGCCGCTTACTGTTGAAGCTGAAGCTGAGAAAAGAGCTTCTTCAAACATTGAAACATCAATTTCGTAATAACCAGAAACAACAAACCCTTCTACACTGTCAACTTGTCTGTTTCTAGGGCTTTGACTTATTTTAAGTGTGTTAGCGGCGGATCCAAAAGTAAGTTTTCCACCAGTTTTAACACCTTGCATTCCTTCAGCAGTAAAGTTCCAACCTTTAGCATCGTCTAAATTTACCCCGGAAGATATTTCTTCATTATAAACGTAATCTTTATTTTCGTCTTGAAGTATTTGAAAAGGATTAGACGTATCTCTTGTTGGATATAAAGGATGTTTAATTCCAGACTCGTCTACATAGCTTAAGTGAGTATAGTTAACGTAGTCTTTAGGAAGACGCATTGTTAAACTTGGTGGAATTTCAATTTGTTGAGACTTAACAGATTTTAAAGTATCAAAAGAAAGTTCAGCTAAAGCACGTTGCGCCCAAAAGCTTACGTCAGATCTACTTACTTTATTTATTATTTTTTCATCTCCAACATAAACAGCCATAAATTGAGATATAACGTCGTCTAGTGACACGAACTGATAGCTACCTAACTCGTTGCCATCGTAATACTGTTTATCAGTTTTGTTTATTAAACCCATTTACTTAAGATTTTTGTTGTTGAATATTTTGAACTTCATTTTGACCTGCGGCTTGAGCTAAGTTGTAGTCTTTTATAGAAACACCTGCAAGCTTTAATATTTTAACAACTAAGTTGTGTTGCTCTGAATCGTGCAGTTCAAAGTCTTGCTTGTCTGAAGCTATAGGGTTCCACAAAGCTTTTTCGTTAATAACAACATACGTCCATTTAGGAACCTTAGGTTTTCTAATATAGTTTACCCAAATTTCTTCTATTAAATCAGGATTTACCCAAACAATACCGTCTTGATGCAAGTAACAATTAGGTCTACTTAAAGTTCCTTTAGTAAGTGGGCCTTGATTGTATTCCCAAAAGTCTTTTCTTGAAAGCTTGTTTATTTGAACATTGCTGTGAGAGCTGCCTGTTCTAACATCTATTAATCTATAGAAATTATTAGGTAATTCAAATTTTGAGTTACCTGCTTCTGGATCTTGATTTGAAAGTGTTGATGTTGAGCTGAATATAGCTATTTTATCTTCTAGTAAAGAAACCATGTCAGACTCATTATCGTCGCTACCTCTACCTCTTTTAAATTGATTAAGATCGTAAAAGTATTGCTCAAATATTTCTGATTGAGCATGGTTAGCAAATAAGTTAAATTCTTGAGGTGTTATATATCCTCCTTGCTCTTTGTTGGCTAGCGCCAATACTGTTTGATATACTGTGTCTACACTTATTGCCATTATGTTTTATTTTTATAGTTAAGCAACCACCCCGAAGAGTGGCTGCTCTACTATAGGGATAGTTACGCGTTTAAACGCTTTTCTATGTTTGAATAAATCTCCATACCTTCATCAGTTTTAAACCAATGTGCTAACGCAGTATATGGGTGTTCGTCAAACGGTACAGTCATTATTTTTCTATCATTAGATCCCCACATAAAATTACGTTGATCGGCAGATAGTTTAATAATTCCTTCTTCTACAGCTTTAATACCAAAGTTTCTGAGCTGCACGTTATCGTCATTAGCTAATTCTAAGAACAAGACAGGGTTATTTCGCGCAAATACTAATAGATCTCGTTTAAGTTCTTTAGAACTCATCTGAGATACTTCAGACCCTTTCTCTACTCTCATTATAGCTTCAGCCATATCAATATCTAACTGTCTAGCCATCAATATTGCGTCTGCCTCTAACTCTAATATCTCTATATCTTGAGCGGCATTTTTAACTGGGTCAAGCTCTTCAAATATTTTGTCTCTATCCGGATGATACAAAGATAAAAGTTTTTGCAATGTTGTTTTAGATTTTTCTACAAATAAGCTTCCGTTTCTAAAAACAATATGCTCCAATCTTTGGTCACCTGTCATTTCGTCAACAAAAGGTGTTCTTTGGTTTTGACAATATTTAAGTTCTCTTTCATAACCTTTTTCTTCGTCAAACCAATATATTCCAGCAGACTTTATCATTCTAGATATAGGCTTCTTTCTGCCTTTAAGTTTATAAACTCTGTCTTTTATTTCCCAAGTTGGTTTAACTTTATCCTTTCCTGGTTTTTCATAACGCATTAGGTTATCTAGTTCGACTGTAGTGTTTTCTTTTGGTTGTTCTACTTCAGCCTTTGTTGTTTGTTTTTTTGCCATGATATAATATATAATAAAAATTAATAAATAAAGCCGGGACCGAAGTCCCGACTTTTAATAATGTTATTTCAATAACATAAAGTTGTTTGCACCTTGAGTGATCAAGCATCTTTCAGTTAAGAAATGTAGTTGCATTGCATCTAAAGCAGATGTAGCAGCTCCAACTGAACCAGTAGTCCAAGTCTTCATTCTACGATCATCAGTTTGAGAAGCTCTATAACGCACGTGTAAGAACGGACGCTTAATAGAAGCACCAACGGTTTGATCATATACAGATGAAGAACCAGCAGGAATAATGACTCCACGAATAGCGTTAGATCCTGCAACAGCATTAATACCGCCACGAGTAGCTAAATCATTTAAGTAACGGAAGTCAGACTTATAGAAGTCATAAGATCCTCTACGGAAACCAGAAAAGCCTAAGTTTAATGCCATATCTTCAGAGTTGTCAAATACACCGTAAGATGTACCACCAGCACCGTAAGAATTCATAGAAGCTAGCATATCATCGATAGCCAAGCTAGAAGCACGGTTAACAAATAACATGTTTTCTTCAATAGCACCTTGCTTGTCAAATTCAGCTAAGATAGCATCAAATTCAGCTAAATCAGTAGCAGCGTTAACTCCGTTAATACCAGAGGTTACGTTACCTCTACTTTCAATAGCAGCAAATAAACCTTCAGTACCAACTTTTTCACCACCGTCAGCTCCGTAAAGAGTGTCATCAACAGTAGACTCAGCAGTTGAATCTAAACCTATTTCAGACTCTAACATAGCCATTTCAACGTAGTCAGTGAAACGAGCTCTTGTGTCAGACTCAGCTTTTAGATACCATAAATATCCGCCTTGTCCGCCTTCAGTAGAAACCTCTACCCAACCAATACGAGACGCATCTGATCCAGATACTTCGTAGTAGTCTTTCATAATGATAGGCTTGTTAGTAAACGACTTGAAGGTTGGCTCGTTAGCGCCTCTACTATCAGAGTGAGTACCACCTTTGTTGTTGTAACCAACGCCTTTCACGAACTCAGATCCGTAAACTAAAAGGATAGTTCCTTTGTCAGCAGTGTTACCTGAAGTTGGGATAGTACTACCATCGTAAGTTGCAACAGTAATGTCACCAGCAGTAGCGCCAGTTCCAATAGCTGTAACTAAACCTTTAAATACTCCTGTTGGAGCAGCTACGATAACAGTATCGTTCAATCTAACACCGTGAGTTAATAACCCATCAGCAGCGAAATCATTTTCGTCAATGTCGCACTGGATAGTAATAACGTTATTTGCGTCAATATCACACTTGTAAGATAAATGTAATCTTGACTGCTCAGACCATACAACTTGATCAGCTGTCATAGCCTCTTCAGCTCCTACTTGCGAAAGAAAACCTGAAATTGTTCTTGGTCCGAAAACTTCAGCTTCTTTCTCCATAAGATCTGGTACATATTGTTGACCCCAACCTGCGTTGTCGCTTGATGATAGGTCTAAGTAGTTAGTAGACAATGTTTGCTTTCTTGCAGAAGGCACACTGTTTAATAACGTTCCATTAGTAATTGCCATTTTTTTATAGTTTTAAATGGGTTAATAAATTATTTTCTGTTTTTAATTTTAAACTTAAAATCAGAAGAATCATCCCCTAAAACTCTAACCTTTACGCCGCCAGCTTCAAATTCTTTATGATTTTGTCGTGGCGTCATATCTACGTTTTTAGATTTAGCTACACTTTGTTTTAAAGCGTCTGCTCTACCTTGCTCGTAGAAGTGTTGAGCTATAGCATCAGAGTTCATTGCCGAGTACAAAGCTTTATGATAACCTTTAGCATCTGACATTGTTCCGTCTTCGTTCAAAAACTTTTTGACAAAGTTGTTAATGTCACTTTGGGTTTCTTTTACCTTTGCAGCATCTTTTACATTAAATCTATATTTCTTTTCACCAACGTTATATTCAAAACCTTTGAAATTATCAGTGAAGACTGAATCAGTCTTTTTAAGAAATGTAGATTGTAGCGTTTTGCTAGCTTCTGATTCCTTGTTATATCGATTAAAGAAATCCACAGCTTTCTGCTGTTCTGCAGTTAGCTTTGAACCAGCTTTAATCTCATTGTAATACTTAGACTTTTGCCCGTCTAAATAGGCTTTCGCTTCGGCAACTTGCTCTTTGTAAGCGATTTTCTTTTTTCTTATATCTCTTTCATCATCTACGTCTTCGTCGTAAGAAAAGTTTTCGTTTAATAAAAACGCCCTTTCTTCTGCGTCAAGATGAGGTTTAGTTAATTTATAATACTCTTTCAAAGCCTCGTCACCATCCATCTGGCTATAGTCTTTGTTAAGTCTAACGTAGTCGTTTATATCTCCTCCAGTTTCTTCCATAAAGTCAACTAACTTTTGGATATTTTCTGGTAGCGGCTTTCCTGTAGCCTCTGCTTCAGCTATAGCTTCTTCTACAGTCTCTTGCTCAACTTCATCAGTTACTTCTTCAATAACGGGTTGATCACCTTTAACAGCATCTTCTGCCTGTGTTGCTTCTTCAACTAACTCTTTCAACGCTTCTGTTGGTTCGTCTGTTGCCGCGACTACTACTTCTTCTTGATTTTCATCTTCTACAACAACAGGCTTACTTAAATCAACTTTAATAACGCTATCGTCTCCAGCGGTTTCAAATTTACTTTCATCAACCATAGTTGTTTTTTGTGTAGTCTCTTCAACTACGTTTTCATTTTCTTCCATAATATAATATAAAATAATTAATAAATTTATCTAGGTGTAAAGCCTTCTAAATTAAATCCACTTTCAATACTATCATTACCTGCAGACTCAAAGTTTTTAGGTGCTTTACCTTTATTTCTTTGATCTATAAGCTCTGACTGTTGTGAAGCTTGCATTTTAGTTCTTGCGTCTTTACGGTCTTCTTTGGTTATATCTTTTTTCATTAAATTTTCAGAGTCAGCTTTTCTTAACTGCATGTTGTAAGAAAATTCAACCTCCATTAATTGTTTTTTAGCTTCAATTTCTTGCTGCATTTTTTGAGCTTCAAGCTGCGCTTTGTGTGATTCTAACTGCATCTTGCTTTGAACTAAAGCTTGTTCTTTTTGAACCTCTATTTGCGCTGCTTGTTGAGCCGCTTGAGAATTAGACTGAGATTGAGCTTGTATGTTTTCTAATTGCATAGCTCTATCTTTTTCTTGCTTTTTTCTTCTACGTATTTTAAGAAGTTGATTAGCAAGCTTGATATTTCTTATTTCTCTTAAATCTATAGCGTCTTCTAGTTCAATATTTTGCTGCTGCAAAGCCATTTGTATGTTATTTTCTAACTTTGCTTTTTCTTCTTCATCCGGTGTAAGCTCTAAAAATATACCAAAATCATACAGGTGTAGTTCTTCCAACTCTTCTAGTGTAGCAACATTATGCGCTCCAATAGCCTGTATGAAAGCATCTTTTGTTGGAGAATACTCTAATACATCGGATATTCTAAGTGATAAAGACTCACAGGTATCAGCCGTTAAAAATAAGCCAGCTTGTAATATATGTCTTGTAGCTGTATTACTATTTGCTGCGGCTAATTTTTGAACACCTACTAAAGCGTTTTTATCTGGCATGCTACCATCTCTAGCTTCGTTAAGACCAGTCACATCGCGTATCATTTGCAAGTAATAGTTGTAAGTACCTATTAAACTTTGCATTTTTGCTCCGCCAGAGCCTGACTGTATTTCTTGAATAGGCACTTTGCCAGGGTTCATATCGCCTTCAGAAGTAAATGATCTACCTATAACAGAACCTGTTTGAAAGAACATGTTTAAAGCTTCTTGTGGATTATAGTTTGTTCCATTACCTAAGTCTATTTCAGCTAAACCATCAGCATCTAAATAAACGCCGTCTGGAACCAATCTAGACATTACCTGTTGAAGCTTTAAATGAGTTAACTGTATCATATCAGCAAAACCTGTAATACGCTTAACTAGCGACTCTATTTTGCCATTATACATTCTAGGCGCTACAATAGAGTAATTCATTTTAACTTTAGTAAAGTCGCTTTTTGGCCTCATCATGTTTCTAGCCATCTCCCACTTTACTAACTTGTTGGTTCCTAGTATTAGAACTCCATCATATAATACTTCAACAGACCTTTGTAGTTTGTAGTAATCTTCAGCTTCAGCTGGAGGATTGAAAGTATCATCTTTTTCTATAATTTTTTCAGCACCAGAGCCTACTTGTTTAACTTTATAAACTTCGTTCATATAAGTCTTATAATTAAAGTATAATACTTGAACTCTGTTTATATCATCTTTATCGGAATTGTATCTATTATGCTTGTTTGTTACGTTGTAGTTAGAATTGTTAACTATACTTTCTAACTCTTCCTGATCTAAATGTGGAAATTGTTTTGCTAATTCATTTATAGGTATAGATTTAACTTCACCTACATAGTATACGTCTTCAAAATAAGGAGAGTCCGTATAAGAGTAAACAAGGTCAGCTGGATCTACGTAGTCTATCGTAATACCTTCAGAAGTAGAGAAGTTGTTTTTTACAGCACCAATACCTAAAACCGTTAAGTCGTAGAAAAATCTTTTCTTTGTTAACTCGTATTTATTACCGTCGAGTAGAACATTTAATGCTTGCTCTTCTGCTAGTTCAATAGCCTGCTTGTAGTTAAGTTGCATGTGAAGTTGTAGCTCTTCTAAAGTTTGAGGCAGCATAGGCTCTTCACTTTCCCTTAAGTCTATATTGAACTGTGTGGAAACTAAATCGTTTAAATCTTTAAACTCCATGTCGTCCATAATAGACTCCATGTATTTAGTTCTTTTAGCCACTCCATTAGGTGACTGAGAATACGCTTTAATATCGTAAGTTCTTTCAGCTATACCGTTAACAACTATATCTACAAATTTAGGTATTATAGGAACAGGGCTCCAGTCTAAATTTAAGTAAGACATATCTCCGTTTATAGATAACTCGTCTTTGTATTTTTGTACAGATTGCTCTCCTCTAGCATATAATCTTAATCTATGAAAATCATTTAGATTACTTCTGTACTTAGCGTTCGTAGCGTCGTCATCAAACCACTCTTGTTCGATAGCTTTAGCAACTTTTAAACCGTAATCATAGCTAAGTTTTTCAGCATCACTTACGGTTTGACTTGGAAAATAACTTTTTATAACAGACTCTGCCATATTTATTTTATTAGTTTAGATGTATCACCATTATTAGTATACCTTGCAATTCTTAAATTTAATGCTGGTTTTTTTATATCGGCGTGTGGTCTATATAAATGTCTGTTGCAAGCCATTATAGCTAGACCAGAACTTATCGCGGCATCAAACTTTGTACGATTGTTTATATCAAATCTACTCCACTCGTTTAGCGTTTGGTTAAAGTATATGTTACCATAAATGCCATCTCCTAAATGACCAACGTGGCTTTGTATATACATTTCTATTGCAGCTGCGTGAGCTTGCTTTATATCTTCACTAGAGTTAGGTATTCCACCTATTTCTTTTTCAGCAACAGATAACTTATTCCACACCTTGTCTGGTCTATTCATACTGTAACCTCTATAACCTCTTCGTTTTAGATAATATAGTAATCTTGGTTTATTGTTTTCCGCTAGTATTGGCATACCGTAAAAAACTAAAGCCATCAAAACGTCTTCAAAAAACATTTCAGCGGTTTGTGGTCTGGCAATATATTCTAAGAACATGTGATTAGGTGGCGCGTCTTCCATGGAAAACTTAGTTAGTCCATGTAAAGCTCCTTTAGATCCTTTACCATCCACTGTTCCACTAATATCGTAGCTGTCACACCCAAAAGCGCCCATGTGCTCATTACCTGGATATTTAACTCCGTTCTTAGTTATTACTCTATTTTGAAGGTTATGAGGCGGCGTCCAACTAATGTTAAATCTACCTTTTGGATCAGGATAAAAAATTACTTTAGAATCTTTTATACCGTTCTCCCATTGAAAATTGCCAGTATTAACTACAGAGCTATTTCTAATGCCTTCGTTATAATCTATTTGTTCGTATATTTTAACTAAATTAAATATACTGTTTTTCGCCTCATCTCTAAAAGCGTGTTCTTCTGTTCTTGGAAACTGTCGATAAAATTCATTTAAACCATCTTGGTCTGATTTTAATCCTTCAGCTTCATTGTTCCAGTGATCAATTATTCCATGCTCAATTAATTCACCGTCGGGTCCGTATACATCATGATCTGGGTTATTAAATACTGGTTGTCCAAATTCGTCAATAAATCCTTCATAGTTCCATTCCATTGGGATAAACAAAGAATATAAACCAGACTTTGTTTGTCCATTGCGGTTTCTAGAAGTGACATCTGAATCATTGTACAATTTTTTAAAGTTATCTCCACCTTTGTCCAACGCATTAGACGTTGAGCCCATCATGCATTTACCTACAACTCTAGCACCTAATCTAAGACAAGTTTTTGTAACTCGCCAGTTGTTAAGTATGTTGTCAGGCCTTTCCCATTTACCACTTTCATCGTGAACAAGCAAAGATAGTTTCTCACCATCATAACTGTTATCACCTGTATTTTTCCAGTCTATCGTAGTATCTAAACCTTTTATTTCCTCTAACTTTTCGTTAACCTCTATTTTTTTACGAGTAAACTTACTCGCTGGCACACGATACGCTAGCTCAGACTTAGGTCTATCCATACCATCTTGTATTGGTTTAAAGAAAAAAGGATAGTTTATAGATATAGGTACAACCTTGTCTGTAAACATCTTTTTTGCATCGGCACCACTTTTAGATAGTATCCCATATCTACTATCACTCGATATTGTAGCTAAGTTAACGGTTTCAGCAGAGCTCATAAAAGAAAAGCCAGAACGTCTATTCTTAAGATAACACATACCGTAGCATCTTTTATCAGCTTTGCAGGCTTCCCAAAATATAAAAAACAATCTATTAGCTTCACGAAAATCTGGAGCGCCAACGTCTATCTTTGACCACTGGAGGTACATATAGTGACTTCCCGTAATATAAGTTGAAACACCATTATTTTTAAACCAAAAACCCTCATCTCTTCTTTTGAACTCTTCATCTATGTAGTCGTACCATTGTTCTTTTTGTTCCTCAGGATAAGCTCGCCAGTCAAATATATTTTTAATTTTGTCTAACTGCTTTGGCGTATCAATACGCCTCCACTTGTTATCGCTATTGCTATACACACTGCTAGGTACTTTTGGCAATGCTATTTTTAAGTTCTGTATTTCTACTATATCTCCTATTTTGCCAGTCTTAGATATAACAATAATATCATGCTCCTTGTTATAGCCGTACTCCCACTTCTTGCCTTTGTTAAGTCTACTTATAGCAGTCTTCTTAACAGGTTCAATTATTTTATATAAAGTTTGCTCGTAACTCATTTAGATCTTCCTTCAGCAAATCCTTTAAATACTCTTTCTTCTTTTTTCTCAGGCTCTTTACCTTCTAGTAAGCTTTGTTCTTCTTGTATTCTATTAAGTATTTCAAACGCGTCAAATATAGCTAGCTTTTTAGTAGCAGCTGCATTTTTTAGTCTATCAGCAGTAATATCATCACCACTATCGACAATAGCTTCTTTTGCTACTTTAATAAGCTCTTCAACAGCTTTATGCCCAGCTTGGATTATATTCTTCTTCGTCTCCTTGATATTCATATTTAATAGTAATAAAATTTGATAACACTCTGTATAGTCTTTCTCCGTCTACAATAAACTCATACTCACTATTAGGTCTAAACCCAACTAAATCTCCAACGTTAACAGTTTTGTCAGAATACTTAACTATGCCCACTAAAGGCTTTTCTAGCTCGGTGCTAAATTGATCTATAGCTTTTATAGGCTTTACAAAACAATATCCTTTTGGCGACTGCCATTTTTGTTTTGACTTAAATAAAAATATTTGATCTATAGAAACTATATACGTGTTTTCATTAAAAAAAGCTCTACTGTTTTTTTCTACACCTTTAACGTCGTACCATCTTCTAAATACATTATGATGAACTAAAACAGTATCGCCAGGCTTTATGTTTGTATCGAGTTTTAACGGCACAGATATCACCCTTGCTAGTCTATTAACGTATTGATGGTTAAATATTTCGGTGTTAGTTATTAACTCACTATCACCAATTTTTTTAACGTTATCGTATCTTTCGCCTATTGGCTCTACAACAAAGTTATAAACGCTTTTCATTAATACTGTAGATTATATTCAACAGATACAGCCATGTTTTTGTTAAAGTCTTTCCAAGGTAAAACATCTTTACCTTTTCTAATGTAAATAGAAAACTTGTCTTCTTCTTCTATAATATCGCAAATAGTATGACCACCATACACTTCTTGCCCAACGGCATAGTGCATGGCGTCATTCTTATAATCTTTGCCGATACTAATCTTTCGTATCAGTTTCGACATCGTCTTGATATTTAATAGTTCCGTCTTGAATACTTATGTCTACTTGACCATACTCTTCTTCAAGTTCTTTTTGCAGATGACCAATAGCTTCTTGGAAAGACATAACTCTTGATACCATTTGGGTTTTTTGAAGTTCTAGTCTTCCAAGTTCTTGCTGCCCTTGGTTTATAGCGTTAACTATATTTTGCATTTTTGTTAACTGCTCTTCAGTAACTTTTTCAGCTTTAGGCTTTAAGTCTACTATTTTTTCTGATTTTGGTGTTTTTCTTTTTGCCATAATTTAATTTAATTTAATTGTTAATTGTTAATTGTTATGCTATTCCGTGTTTAACGGTCATATCGCTAGATATTTCTCTAACTTGCGCTTCTGTTAAAGCTATATTATACACCCCTAGCTCGTAAAGGTGCATATTACCTTGTGGTACAGCAATACCACCGCCTGGATTTTGAAAAGGCTCAAAACCACCTATTTGATCTATTACAAAATCTACGTTAGCATCAAAGTCAGTATCTGATATTTCAGAGTGAAAAGTATTATTTGCGCTTTGATAAACTTTAACTGTAGCGCTCGCTCCAGCGTCTTTAGTTATGCAGATAAAACTTTTTGAGGTTGAAGGCGTGCCGTTATCGAACTGCTCTATACCTATTTCATCAGTAGTTCCGCTTTGAGTTGCTCTTATATTAAAATAAGGGTCAGAGCCATCATCTTCTGGTGTAAACAAATATATAGAAGATTTATTGTTAGCATCTGTATAGCTTCCAGTTACAAATTGATAAGCGTCATTTTGTTCGCCAGGCGTAGATTGTTTTGACACGAAAAATATTGTAAAAGCGTCGGTTAGTGTAATAGCACTACTAAGATCTAGTTGATCTACTTGACCAGAAGCAGAGGTAAAAGGAAAATGAACCCCTTTGTTAGCTGCGTCATAAATAGGTTTTTTATCATCTACAGATTGCTCTACAGTTATACTACTACCGTCAGCTAAGTTTTCCATAGCGCTTACTTTTTGTTCGCCTCCTACATCAGAAGACGTAACGTTAAAGCCAGAAACATGAAAAACCTTAGAAGATAAATCAAGAACTGATTCTAAACTTGAACCACCTGTTATGCCACTACCTAATCCTAACATTATGCTCCTATGTAAGCTACAACTGAACCACTGCTTACGTCAATCTCAGTCCATCTTCCATAGATAGTAATACCTTTTGGAAAAGTAACTGAATCAACAACTTTACCACCAGAACCTTCGTCTGTAGTTTCAGAACCAGCGGCTAAATCGTTAGCTGGTTGATCTGTTCCAATATACTGATCAGATCCAGTAAGAGGTATGTCTGCAATTAAACCGCCCGATGCGTCGAACACAGTGTCTGCAAGCATTGTTATTGCTACAAATACCTTGTCTGTTGGAGGTTTAATAGCGTCACTACTAGCTGTAGTATAAACACTGCCTAGTTGTCCAAAGGCGTATGATGTTTGTGTATTGTTAATTCCCATTTTATTTTTTTATTTTTTCGTACGAGCGTCCACCAAAATAGGCGCCTATAACCGTTATTAATACTAATTGTAAAAGATCAACCCATTTATCTTCTACATTAAACATAATCACACCTGCATCAATAAAAATTAGCAGTGTAGTTGATATTACTAACCAAGCTAACACTAATGGACGTATTGACTTGCTTAACCATGAGTCTGATTGCATGTCA
>Ga0208303_1000218_pt1 | contig 24548 bp, 28 predicted proteins | sample CB_VirMetaG_2_FD_184537 | JGI IMG/M metagenome (GOLD analysis project Ga0208303, IMG submission 184537) | Freshwater to marine saline gradient viral communities from Chesapeake Bay - CB_1504_2 Viral MetaG (SPAdes) (version 4) | ecosystem: Environmental > Aquatic > Marine > Coastal | place: USA... | reverse complement strand
CTCCAACACCTGTTGTTGAAGTAGCCCTCTGGCTTATTTGCATTGCACCATTAATTATCATATTCCGATTACTTAAAGCCGTTTCGGAGGCACTGGCTAAACTGGCTAATTCTGCGGCTTTACTCATTATGCTGACTCCAATGCTGCTAGACGAGCCTCAAGAGCATCGTTCTTTTTTGATAGTTCTTGTACTGCTTTTACCATAATAGGCATAAGAGAAGCATCACCTATACGTTGTCTTCCACCATCAGCTTGCTCATCAGTAGACCACATATCAAAACCATCTTTAATTTCTGAATGTGCGTCAATTACAGCTTTAACTTCTTGTGCAATGAAACCATGATTAGTGTAATCGTTTATGGTTCTTGACTCAGAACCCTCGACATAAGCTCTGTGGCTTGTAGGTAAGTCTTTTTCTTTTTTCCATTTAAAAGTAACAGGACGTAAGTCTTTTATAAAAGCTAAACCTGCCGTGGCAGTTGCTATATCTTCTTTATATCTTTGATCAGACGGTGCTGTAATACTAGTTGCACCAAATTCAATAGCACTATCAGTTGACCCATCACCAAATGTAAAGTGATCTCCTCCTGCACCTACCACATCACGACCCATAACAATTTGTTTTTCTGAATCAACTTGAGAAGTTCTAGGGTTGTGTCCAATCAATATATTGTAATTTCCTGTCGTAAGGTTTAAACCTGCGTTCATTCCTATAATGACGTTCTCGTCGCCTGTTGTAACTGCGGTACCAGCAGCATGCCCAACTGCTACATTAGAATGTCCTGTAGTATTAGCTAACAAACTATTTACTCCAACAGCCGTGTTTGAATAACCATCCGTATTAACTCTTAAAGCTCTATAACCAACTGCCGTATTTTCATTATAGGCTGTTGCTGTAGATAAAGCTTCATAGCCTACTGCTACGTTTCTACTAGAGGTTGTAAGGGCATCACCAGCTAATGCACCTAAAATAGTGTTTTGAACACCTGTAGTTATTGCCGTTCCAGCATTATAACCTACGGCTACATTGTCACTGTTTGTTGCTGATGTAAAGTTTTGTGTAGCAAGAGCGTTCATACCTACTGCTGTAGAGTTGCTACCTTGAGTATCTGTGGTTAAAGCTGCTCTACCTATTGCTACATTGTCATCACCAACAGTTAAAGCATCTCCTGCTTTACCACCAATTATTACATTTTGAGTTCCTGTTGTAACAGATAACCCTGCATCATATCCTATTGCTATATTATAATTTGTACTATCATTATTTTGTGTTTTTAAAGCACGATACCCTACAGCAACTGCCCTTGTACCCGTATCTTCTGTACTTAATGCTTCAAAGCCAATAGCTACATTGTCATCCCCTGTAGTTAAAGCTGTACCAGCTTCATCGCCAATAACAACATTGTAGTTACCACCAGCCTGTATTGAGTTACCAGCATTAACACCTGCTCTAAAGTTAGATGTGCCTGCTGAAGCAGTAACAATATCTGCACCATCTGCAAAGGTAGTGTCTGCAGTAAAGGTAACTTGACCAACAAAAGTTCCACCTGTGCTTGCTGATACGGTGTCTGGTACTGCAAAAGTATCGAATGAAACAATGTTTATCACATCATTCAAACTAGCCGCACTTACCAACGTCAGTGTGGTAGACGATACAGTGTAATCTGTCGTCGGCTGGAGCTTCACACCATTCTGATAACAATCCGTGTATAGGATGTCCGTCATCGCTAGTGTCTTGCCGTCTGAATCCGCACCAGTAAATGCTGTCTGTCCCTGAGTTGCCGCATAAACAAATTGGTTTCTTACACCGTTATCTAAGCCTTTTCCTATGTATGCCATTTATGCGTCCTCTAATGTTTTAATTCTGGCTTCAAGAGCATCGTTCTTTGTTTCTAAAGCATCGTTCTTTGCTGATAGTTCTTTTATTGCTTTGATGCAGAGTGAAACCATATTTCCGTAAGCTAAAGCATCTGGTTCGTTATCGTCGTTATATGTTACAAATTCTGTTAAACCAGCATCGTGTACTTCTTCTGCAATTAGACCACCAAATAAAGTATCACCATCGTTATTACCTTTGTAAGTAACAGGTCTTAACTTTAATAATTCTGTTAACCCATGTGTTGCATCGTTGATAGTATTTTTATAACGTAAAGATGAAGTTGAACGAACTAAAACACCACTTGATAAAATATTTACATTAGCAGAAGCACCAGTCGTGTTATTATATGAACCTAGACCGCCAATAGTTCCTGTAGCAAGGTAAGTACCAGTACTAGTTAAGTTGCCTGATGAGGTTAAACGCATACGTTCTGTATTACCACCAGCATGAAAAACTAAATGAGCAGAATTTAAAGCATCACCTAAACAACCTATACCTGCTCCAGACGTTGAAGAACCTGCAGTAAGCTGTATTCTTGCTCCGTCATTGGCAGAAGTTCCTTCATTCTCAAATCTTGCTACATCAATAAGACCAGATCCATTGCTTCCTGCTGATGTGTGTAAAGCACAACTAGGTGCATTTGTTCCAATACCAACTCTATCATTACCAGCATCAACGAACAACATATTAGCATCACCATTAGATTCAACACGGAAGTTCATGTCAAGGCTACCGTTGTTAATTACAACATCGCCAGCACTTAAATAAAGAGCCTCTTTACCACCATCAACTTTAAACGTAAATGCTTCAGCACCAGCAGTAGTGTTGTAATCTATTATACCATCATCTGCATCACCACTATGCCCAAAGTTAAGTGCAAGCAAAGATGAGCTACCACCTAAAAGACTTAGCTCAGTATTGTCGTCATCTTCTACAGTTAAAACAGTATTACTAGTAGCTGTTGCTCCACTTGATGCTTTTTGTATTAGTACTTCATCTACTGTTCCTACACCTTGACCTGTTACTTTTGTTAATGCCATTATGCGTTTCCTTTATTCTGCGTCATCTCGTTGTTTACGAGTTTTATAGTCTGACCTAGCTGTTACAAGTGCTACAAAGTCTGCTTGGTTACTAGGTATGCTATCCGTAAAGCTCTCATCATTCATAAGCCTAGTAGTCCATTCAGACTGCATACGTTTCCAGCAGTTGTTAATCTTGCCAGTAACAGCATTGTCAATCCAAAGATCTAAGCCTGAGTTATCTGCTGCTGTGTATAGATCATTAGCGAGTATCTTTTGCTGTAGATCTGAAAGTGTTATTGTTTTAGTGTGGTTTGCCATTGTTATGTCTCCTTTATGACAGGGTTATTTCACCCAATGTTTAGCAGGCTAGGTAACCTGAAAAATAAGATGTAGATATAATATCTGTTTGTTGTGTGCCACCAGATTGCGTAACCACTACTTTTGCAGTGTCACTTGCATCCATGTCTGCCAAAACAGTTAATGAAACTGTCCAAAAACCTGCATCTTGTCCAAAGTCAGGATCAAATATAGTAATGTAAGATCTGTTAGACGTAACAAGTTGAATAGAGTAGTATAGTGCTGCAGAATCTAATGCCTCTAAATCTACAGAAGTAGAAAAAAAGTAACTACCTGTTACAGGGGCGGTAAAACTTGGTGTTGCAAAGTTACTACCTACGTCAAATACTTCTGTTGCAAAAGCTACATCTACTGCTGTACTAACAGCAATATTAGATTGAGTTCCTGACGGTCTAGCCAAAAAAGCAGGTTGTGATGGTTTTGTTATATGTCCATCAGCATCAATACGCATACGTTCTGCTGCATTGGCTGTGAATGACATTGCATTTGCACTATTTAAATAGCTTATTTGACCAATGTCAGCATCACCAGTATCACCCATATTAATAAAAGATGTTCCAGATGTGCCGCTAGTAAGTTGTGCTGAAGCATTACCGCCACTATTTTCAATATGCAGTTGTGTGCTAGGGCTTGTAGTTCCAATACCCACTTTGTTATTAGAACTATCTACTTTTAGTGTTGAAGTATCTACGGTAAGATCACCACTAAACGTACCAGTACTAGCATTGATTGCTACCCCATCAGGAGGCACAAGCGTCGATCCAACAGGGCTAATCGTATTTACAAATATGTTACCTGTTCCAGAACTCGGTGCGGCAGTGAATGTAAGAGTTGTACCTGAAACTGAGTAAGCATTTGAATCTTGTACTACTCCATCAACACTTACCAAAATACTTTGGTCGTTGGCTATAGCAGCCGCTAACGTAAATGCTGTAGTGCTTGCGTTACCATTAAACCGTTGCACCGCTGGAAGTGATTGGAAGTTAGCTGGAAGAGAATTTCCAATATACGCCATTAGGTGATCTCCATAATGCTTAATGTGCCTGAGATTTTATCAGCCACGCTACAATCCACCGTAATTTGATCCGTTGTTTCTAAAACGACTTTGTTTCCTGACAACAACTCTAAACTGCCGCCTACTGGAATTGGCGCATCTTTGACAATTACGCTTGTGCCATTAGCTGTGCTGCCTGTCCCACCCCTAGAGGCTGTATCGCTTACTAAATTAACGGTTGCAGTAACTTGGCTAGTGTGAATGTTTGCAAGCATTAAACCTAAGACAACGGTTGTCGTTGATGATGCTGCTGTGTAGACCACATACGGAGTTCCGCTGCTGGCTGGCTCGGCAGCAAAATTAACCACTTTAAAAGTATTTGCCATGTTATGTTTCCTTTATTACCCTAGTGCAATGGCTAGGGCTGTTGCATTGTCGTCGGTTAATGTTGTCAAAACACTAACATCCATTCGTTTAAGTGTTCCACCGTCACTTACTAACAGTTCGTCATCTGTGGCAAGACCTGAAGTTAATGCAGTTTGTCCTGAGATCACATTATTATTTAACATGGAACCTTCGACTGCATTTGCAGCTATCGTTACAGCCCCTGTATTCGCTATAGTAACGTCACCACTTATAGACACTTCCTGATAGCTAGTCCCATCAGCCACTAACATTTTAGTAGAGGTAACATCAGGCATAATAAGTTGACCGCCTAGAGTTACATTACCCGTAACTGAAAGTGTAGTTGCCATATCAACTGCACCGTCAATGTCTACAACATCTAGGTTAGTTGTGCCGTCTACATCTAAGTCACCATTAAAATCTACATTTCCAGCGACTGCTAAAGTTGTAGCCATATCTACAGCACCGTCTATATCTACGACATCTAAGTTAGTTGTACCGTCTACGTCTAAATCACCATTAAAGTCTGCATTACCAGCAAGCGTCAATGTTGTAGCCATATCAACTGCGCCATCAATATCTACGACATCAAGATTAGCTGTACCATTAACATCTATGCTACCTTCAAGATCAATATCGCCATTAACAATTAAATCATCTGTAACAGTTAAATCGTCTTGAACCTTGAGATCCACAACACTCAAAGAAGCAAAAGCATCAACCATTGCCGCGCCAGAACCACCACCATCAGAATAAATAACTTTAGTATCACCCGGTGGAATTGTAATATTGGCTCCAGAACCTGAAGATATAATGATGTTTTGAGAACCAGAGGTTCCGTTTTCAATAAACCATAACTTGCTGACCGTGTTTGGCCCAATTGTGATTGTACAAGCAGAGTCCAAAGTTCCTGTGTATTTCAAAAACATTGACCTACCAGGATCAGTTGACCCATCCGCGATCGTAGTAGTATGTGTGTCAGCGTTTGTTGTTATGGCCTCTGTGCCAAAAGAAAACGCTTCCGCAATTAATTCAAGATTAGTATTTGTAATATCGCCCCAGTCACCAGCTTCATCCCCAGTAGTTATCTCAGTGAGTCTAAGGTCATTTACATACGTGGCCATACTACTTTCCTATTTCATTTTTGTTTTGCTTAAAGCAGAACCTGTTATATACGCTGCTACTATACCCGTATTTGCAATTAAAAACGTCGATAATACTGGCGATACAGTTTCCATTCTACCTAAAGAAACTACAGGAAGCAACAATAAAGCCACACCCACAATAGAAACAGCCATAGACACTATAGCCATCATTCTTTGTGTATCAGCTTGTTTGTCCTCGTTCTCAAGCCTAATCCAAGTAGCGTGGCGGTCCATTTCTTCATCTGTAACAACGCCATCTCCGTCAGCATCTGCTACGGCGTACTTGCTCTTTTTTTGAAGCTTCTTTGTCATTTTGACATCCCCGCTAGTGGATTTTCTAAGGCTTTTCGTATCTTATCGTCTAAGTCTTTCTTTAAATTTTCTATCAGCTCTCTGTTTTCTTTTGCTAGAGCATCCATCATAGCTTGCGTTTCCGCTAACTTCTTGTCGAGTCTGTCCACTACTCTATCCCTTCGCTCCTCTGAACTAGAAATAAGACCTCGTATAATCGTTACATTATCAGAACTGGTTTTGTTGACATCTTCTACAGACTGCCTGTTCCTCGCTTCTTGCTTGTCCAGTACAGCGGTTTGTTTGTCCAAGTTGGCATTAAGTTTATCGGCGGTCACTTCAATGTGGTTGTTTAATTCAGCCACGTCTTGGTTTAAGTCCATACGAAGATCATGCAAGTCTGTTTGTAGAGTAGCGGCAATGGCTTTCACACTGTTAATTTGTTCTCGAATAACCGCTGAAGTAGCCTCGTCCACCTCTTTTAACAATTCAAATTCTTTTTCAACTATTTTAAGTTCGGAATCTGTCTTGCTAATATGGGATTCTATCCACCCCATATCGGGGCTAACATATTCTTCTACGGCCTGTTGTAAATCTTCATAATCTTTATAAAATTCAAAAACCGCCCAAGATCCACCAGCCAAGGTTCCCATCAAAGGTAAGATCCAAATGAGTTTACCAAGGAAACCTTTACCAGATACCTTTACGCCACCATACTCTACTTCAGCCATAACTAACTCTTTCGTTTTTTAGGAAAACCCGCTTTCATATTAGCATATGCTTTTGGAGAAATTGTGCTTTTCTTTTTAGAACGAGATTTTCCCGCTTTTTTTCTTGCATTTATATTAGCATATAATCCTGGTCTTTTAGCTGTCATTTTATTTCCTACTCATATTGAAGTTCAATTAAACTATTCATTTTTTGGCTAGACCCAACTACCATCAGGTACGCTGCTATATTATTATCAGATAATTTACCATCTGGCACTACTATATCAGAGAAAAAACCCGGTGTATCCCGTAATTGTTGTTGATTTTCAAAAAAAGATTTTGAAGATCCTATTACGTTCATAACAATAAGGGTCTTTAATTGGTTGGTAGAATCATATCTTCCTTTGTCCCCCATCTTCTTTACTATCTTAGATCCAGCTTTCTGTTTGTCAGCCTTCTTTTGTTTTTCGGTCTTAACTTTCTTTTTCTTTGCAACTTTTATTTCTTTCTTAGGCTCTTCCTTGACCTCTTCTTTAGGCTCTTCTTTTACTTCTTCAACGGGTTCAGGCTCTGGCTCTGGCTCTGGATCAGTTTGCGGTTCAGGTTCAGGTTCGGGTTCAGGAGTAACTTCAACGGGTTCAGGTTCGGGTTCCGCAGAAGCAACTTCTATCTTTTCAACAGGTACCTCTACTTCAATGTCCATTTCCGTTTCAACATCTGCCACGGTAACAGGAACTTCCATCTCCATGTTAGGCATGTCAAAGTCCATCTCCATGTCAGGCATGTCAAAGTCTATCTCAAAATCTATTTCTATTTCTAACTCCAACTCTACTGACTCATATGACGTTTCATCTGTACCGCCATCGTCAATAGGTTCTAAATCAAAACCGCCATCGGGTTGCTCTACAGGCATGTTGTTGTCAAAAATATCTTCTACTATATCCAACTCTTCTTGAGTGGCATCTCCGTTTGTATAAACATATTGCTCAACGGTAGTGATTGATTGCATTACGATCCGAGACACAACATTATAAAGTACGTTAATTGTTACATCATCAAAAACTGGACCGATAGCAAGATTAATATCCCTACCACCTACTTCCACAATAAGAGTAGTAAGCCCATCAGAAAAATCAAAACCACCTGTGTACTGTGCATATCCACTGTCAACTCCTGCCGCTGATAATACATCCGTACCCGCAAACTTAACGGTAGAACCGTCTTTGCCTGTGATATGCATATATATACTATCGCTAGAATCTTGCTTATCCACTTTTATACTATACGTTGTTTTACCACCTTTTTCTATATTTAGATTTTGAACATCGATTGTTTGTATGAAAGTGGTTCCCATTCCAGAGACACCCATCGTAGAAGTACTGTTACCAGATCCTGTTATCTGAGCACATTTATCTGTGCCTAAATCACCACAGGTAGATCCTGTTGACATCGAAGCAGGGCCCTGGCCTCCCCAATCATAGTCCATATCACCCTGTTTCGTAGATGGTACATAAGTAGAGTCAGAAGATAGTATGTCACCTGAATCTTCATTCGTTACTGTGTCTACAGTCGTGGTTACAGTAGTCACGGTTGTCGTCAGTGTTCCTTGTCCATCGTTGTGAGATGTTTCTTCAACAGTCTCTACAATTGTTGTAAACACATCTGGATCACAAAGGCCTACAGTTCCTGTCGGGCATACCTCGTCTGCCTTAGATAAGGAGCAGCATAAGGAGAGCACCAAGAGGCTTAAACCACATATGCTTCGTACCTTCATTATCTAATGGCCTTTTCGTTGGTTCTTTTTTCTTTTCTACTTTAACAGGTTTTACTTCTTCTTTAGAGGTGTTCTGTTCTATGACAACAGCTTTTATGTCAGAGTCCTCTGGTATTAATTCTGGATTCTTTTCCCACGCAGCTTTTGCTTCATCACCAATCTTACCCATGAATGGACACGGAGTCCCAGCCATCCACATACTTGTAAACACGTTTCCATCTCCACATAAATGTGATACTGCGGCTACCTTCATACCCATTCCAAAAAGACTACGGCTTAATTTAATTCTCTGACACACCTCATCTGTAATAGTTATACCTGTAGAAATACCTAAGACTTGAGTCTGCACGGATGCGGCGGCGGCAGATTTACAAACATCACTGTTGTTTACCACCACGCTTGGAGCACTGGCAGTCGGTACAGATTTATCCGTTACTACAGTTGATGAAACCGTGTTAGAATCCGCAGCATGAACTTTTAAATACTCTGTTGACCACAAAGCAAGAAGAGATATCAACCCCATGTAGATCATTAAGAAATAGAAAATTTTTCTAAATATCATCTCTATCTTCCTCTGTTCCTAGCCTCCATAGCGTCTCTTTGCACTTGGATGCGCTCTCTATTAACTTCGTTTCTATCATCCGCAATTTCTTCTTGAACTTCAAGACGAGCCGCATCTGTAGCAGAGCGTTGTTCCATCTTAGCTGCTTCCATAAGTAATCGAGCGTTGTCTACTTCGTTGTCTTTCTCAATGTCATCTCGTTTCAGTTGCAACTCTTGCATTCTAATTTGAACTAACGGATCTGCCATTGGATCATTCGGCGGCGGTATCAACTGTGCTACAATCTCTTCCATCATCTTAGCGGATATTTCTGCAACGTAATTAGCTAACGCCGATGGGTTTTGAAGACCAGCTTGTATGTCAGCAATCTCTTGTTGTGCTTGTTCTGGACTGATGCCTCCTGATTGAGCCAGTAACTGTACCTGTTGCATAATGTCCTGTGCCTCTTGAACCGCTTGATTTGTAGCTTTGAAATTCAAATGTTCTTGAAGATGTGCATAAAAAGTTCCCATCACTTGTGGTGACGTTTGAACAAGAGGTGTTTTCATAAAAATCATATGAGCCATGATATGTGCATCATGGTTCTGATCTGGAAAAGCTTGAAGCAATTGTCCTGATAATGCTCTTGCGTTTTCAATAGCTGGATCCATAGGTTGCGGTTCTGGTATGGGAGGTAGAATCTCATCTATGTTCTGAACTTCTAACGCCTGGTACATACGTTGATACGATGTGTACAGGTTATGCATCTCTGGATTAGATTGCGCTAATTGCAACTGACTTTGAGCAAGTGACACACGTTGTGCCATAGAGAAGATGTTTGGATCAGATACTGGTAGTATATCTACACGCCCGTCAAAATCCTGTTGTTTAATCTCGGGACTCGCACCCGCAACTTGGTACGGATAAAACGGCGGTAGGTTTTCCGCAATAATCCGAGCGAGTATTCTAAACTCGTTTTTCTGAGCGTAGTGCAATCTCTTATGTATTGCTGACATCACCTTCATGCCGCGTTCCAGCATAGCAACTGTTGTGCCTACTGGTGTTTCTTGGTTCATGTTGTTGACCTGTTCATCAGCAACAGAGATAAATCTCCGTCCACCTTCGATCAGTGCAGCAAGCAACTGAGCCAAAGTCCCAGATGGTTCTTTATAAGGAAGAGGCGTAATCGCACTCCTTATATCCCCACCAGGTACATCTATATCCCGCCATTCACCCGGTTGTAATGGGTCATCCGAATTACGCACCCTTACACCTCTGGCCTTGAATCCCGCTGGTAAGTTAGCCAGCGTTCCCGCATCAATTAGTTGACGCAGGATGCTTGTAGCAGCCCGTCCAAGACCCCCAATCATGTGAGTTAAACCAAAACCGTAGAAGCCTAACCCAGGCATGAACTTATAATGCACAAAATATTGAATAGCTTGTTTTAGCGGATCTGATTCCGCAAAATTTCTTCGTATAGATAATACATCTCCACTGCTCTTATCTATTGTTACGATGTAAGGTATTTTAATTCCTGTTAATTCACCTTGTTCATCTTTATCTTCAAAACCCTCTATGTCCATCACAGAGTGTATTTCTAGTATGTTTCTAATTTCATCTTTATATGTTCTGGATATTCCCTGAAGCTCATCTACTTTCTGTACCACGGAATCATCTTCGGCATCTCCCGCATCTCCGAGTTCCATATCTCTATACATACCACTGACCTGAAGTTTTCGGACCTCATTGTCTGTCATCTTTAAAACATGTGTAATTCTAGGTGATGTGACTAAATCAGTCGCTGTATACGGAACCACCACATCTTGAGCGGCTACAAATTTAGATACTGGACGACCTTTGGCTTCATCATAATAAACTTTTTTAAACGTAGAACCAGATAGAGGTAAGTAAAACAACATCTGATCCATGTCAGGATCAAACTCTTCCATCTTCTCAAGAAGCAGATAGTTCATAAAGTTCTTGACACGCGCCGCTTGACTCTCAGTCTCTTGATTCGACAACCCAAGAACTTTTGTCTTAACAGGACCACCCGAAGGCAACAGTTCTTTATATGCTTGTGATTGGAATTGAGTTACAGACTCAGCAATCAACGGATGTGTTACACCAGACGCTCCTTCAAATGGAACTGAACGCTCCGTACTTTGTACACCCAGAAGATCTAAACCTTTAGTATATGTTTCTTCCCACTCGTCCCTTGATTCAAGATCATCCTCAAAAGATCCTCTTAAATCATTTGATATATCTTTTAACACCTCTTCGTCTAAATACTCAGCTAGGTTTGAGTCATGTTCGATCATCTCGTCAATGTCCATGCCAGTCGCTTCTGCAATCGCTTGAACAATCGCCCCGCCTTCAGCGTCAGGAATAATTTCTGCGCCACCCTCAAAGTTTTGAGGTTCCATTATCTCAACTTCTTGTGCAAGAGCTCCTGCTTCAGGTCCGCCTTGCATAAGGCCAGAATCTACAATTGATCCCATTGGTCGTGGTGGTCGTGCCATTAATAGTACTCCCTTTTCTGAGGGTAATAATCTTCTTCTAAGTCTTCCCCGTCAAGAGAAACAAATCCTCCTTGACGAAATCTCATTATTGCTAACGTCATACTATCACAAAAGTCATCATGATCGCCATTAGGAAATGAAGCTACTTCTTCAATTACTTCATCTGTAAACTTTTTATCTGTTGGTGCCCATACTACACCAGCTTCAAACATTGGTGCAACCATATGCATACGAGTTACCTTATCATTGCCTTTACCAGGAGCAAAACCCAAAGCTGGAATGCCTCGAAGTCGTAGCTCTTGTATCAAAGGAGTACCTGTAGCTTTTGCTTCTATCAATACCATGTCTGGTTCCCAATACTCATGTTCGTCAAACGCTACTTCCTTTAGTTCTGGAAAATTCCAACGTCCTCGTTGGGCATCCAGTAATATTATATTGTCAGGTCCGCCTTCTTCTGGGTTGAATATACCCCAAGTTGTGATCGCTGAATAGTCCGCAGTTTCTTTTTTTGAGAATGCCGTGTCATATGCTTGTAAAATATACTTTAATGGCGGTACTGTTTCCTTCTCCCAAGGCTGCCACCACTCTCTTTTGACGATTGCACCCTCTGAAGTAGTCGGTTGTTGTTGCCACTGAGCAGACCACTTAGCTACAGGAAGAGAAGCTTTTATGGACAATAATGCGTCTTTTTCCCAAAATTCAGGCCATAATGCCTTATCTGAGGGTAAAATAGCAGGAAATTCCACGACTTCCCACTGATCTGACATCACATCTGACCCCTGTGCTGCCAATAATCTACCCGTTAAGTCCTTCTTTCCCCACCTTGTCATAACTATTATGATGGATCCACCAGGTTGAAGACGCTGTCGAGGTCCAGAAGTGTACCATTCATACGCATGATCAAAGGCCGTCTCGCTTAAAGCGTCTTGTTCCGAGTGTGGATCGTCAATAACAAACAAATCCGCACCACGACCCGTGACCGCAGCACCTACACCCGCCGCAAAGTACTCCCCACCAGCACTTGTTTGCCATTTTCCTGCACCTTTATTGTCTTCTTTTAGGTGTGTATCTGGAAAAACGTCCTTATATTGCGGATCATCTATCAAATCCCGCACTTTTCTACCAAAACGCACCGCTAGTTCCGTATTATGGGTAGCTTGAATGATTTTTAGCTTGGGATTACGCCCCAAAAACCATGCTGGCATAAGATATGACGCAAATTCCGACTTAGAATGACGTGGTGGCATGTTAATGATAAGCCTTTTTAGCTTACCTTCCGCCACTTGTTCTAGCTTTTCGGCAATAATCCTGTGATGTCGGCCTTCAATGAAGTTTTCGTACACATGATGTGCAAAAGGCATGAACTTTTCTTGCGCCTCGTCTCTAAGATCAAGACGTTTCTTTGCTTCTGTGAGAGATAAGATCTCTTTTAGTGCCTCTTCGGGAAGAGCCTGTAAGTTCATTAGACAATAGTTGGGTAATTTTGAAGCTGAAGGATATCAGCTAAACCACCACCGCTACTCCCTGGTTGTAATCTATACGGAGCTATATTTGAAACTGCTTGTGGTGTATACGGAGAGTCACTAATCGTTGGACGTGTTACTGGAGGAGCCGTAATGACTTCACCTTCATCCATAACTTCTTCGTCCTCTGTTATAGGAACACAAACTGTTTCTCCACTTTCTAAAATCATAGGCTCATAACCGGGAGGACATTGAACTGGGCCACCGCCATCTCCTCCAACACCAACATTGGCTCCTGATGGGTCAAGTGTTTCACTTAAATCAAGCATCTCAGAACCATCGTTGTACATGTTGTCGTCTAAACCATCTGGTGCCATCGCATCTCGGATTCTAGAATCTCTATTTACAAAAGGTCCTTCTTGTTCTAACGGCATGTTGTTCTCAAAACCTGTTGCAGCACCTAACTTAGCAAGTCTCTTCGCTCTTGCAGTATCCGCGAGTCTTTCTAATTCGTTAAACTCTTGTCCACCGTAAGAGGACACTGTTTTTTCAGGAACAGGGAACGATGGTCTTTCTCTATCTAAGAACGGGAACTCTTGTCCACCGTAAGGGGACACTGTTTTTTCAGGAGGGGGAGTGTCTAAATCCTGATACAGGCTAAGATTAGAATCATTTAATCCGCTATAATCCCTGAAATCAGTAACGTCACTATCTCTACCAAAATTCTCGTCTTGAAAAGCAAAGGTTGGACGATCCGTTATCATATCAGCATTAGGACTAACTGAAATGTCTGTTGGTATGAATGATATAGGTGCTATTGGAGATGCAGGAAACTGACCCATAGCTTCTTCCATACCAAATGGAGGAGCAAAAGTATACGCCCCTGGATCCGTGTAAGGTATCCTAGCTACGTTAGCATCTGCGCTTGCCGCGCTATCCAACATGTCTTGAACATCTCTTTCGGCAAAATCTAAGGGAATACCTGTATCTTCTCTACCAGGTCCTTGTCCCATAAAAATTGTGCTGTTTCCAAAGGCATCATAAACGGGCATCTCACCCGTATTAGATAAGGGCTTTTTTGCGGGAAGGGTTCCTATTCCTAAAGGCTTACTTATTCTATTACCGCCATCAAAAGGAACTGGCGAACCACTCGCATCAAACTGAACAGGAGGAGGCGTAAAGTTAGGACCTTGTTGACTCATTCTCGTAGGATCGATGTTCATATTAGTGAAAGGATTAATAGCCGAGCCAGAGAATGGACCAGCTACCTTTACTCCACGATTATCATATAGTCCTGCTTGTCTATCCTGTTGGCTTTTATCAAAACCACTCATAAGAGCATTCGTTATCCCACTACTTGTCACTTCATCAGAAAGATTTGACGATTTATCTCCAAGAGCACCTAAACCTTTGGTTACAGCACCCATCGTTCCACCCTGACCGATAAAGTCCGTAGCACCTCTCGCTGCTCGGCCCAAAAGACTTGGACTTGTGTCATCAAACCCGATGCTCTCATCAGTCTCGTAGAACCCTGTATCCATGTTGAACGTCCTGTTGGGATCACCTGGAAAAAGAGAAGTCGGATTATATACTTGTTGACTGCTCATACCAGTAACCGTGCCCGTAGGATTATATGTAACTAGATCTATTAAAGAGTCTTGTATTCTAGGATCTAAAGTTCCTTGACTCATAGCCTCCGCGTTGGAACCATATCTCCTGTCCCTACTACCACCTTCAGCCGACTGAGCCAAGTAAGAAGGAGAATTTACACCACTTAAATCTGCACTACCCCAAAAGTTGCCTTTTTGATTTATACCACCAACAGTACCGCGATTGCCTTGCTCGTCATATCGGACAAAATTTTGACCTTCTAATGAAAGACCTTGATTTCCTAACTGTCTCTCAAGAATATCTCTATTAGACTGTCCTCCAGAACCAGGAGCCTCGGAATTTAAATATGCGTTCGCCGCAAGCTTTCCAGAATCCCTGTCTCTAAAATAATCTCTAGCATCTTTAGCCGTCTTGGTTTTGTCCGCAGAAAAAGCTCTTCTTATCTCTACGTCTTCTGCACTAGAGCCGCCGCCTTGATTGCCTGCACCCATCTTAAATGCTCCTATTCGTCCATTGTTTCTTGAACCCTGTCCTATGAGCAAACGCCATAGGTTTATCAGGATGCTTCTTCGATAAATACTTACGCATGTCCCTCACAATATGAAAAACATCCGCCGATCCGTAAGGTATAATTAAATCTACTACATACAATAGATCACCCTCGTTCCTCTTAAATACTTCAACACCGTCAAACTCTAATGTATCAAACTCTTGCTCAGTAAACCATGCCCACGTTACAAAACCAATACATTTCTCTTTCCTATAATATACTCTTATTCTCTTGTTGTCTATCGCTGGCACCAATCGCCAACCGATTGTCTCACTTTTGTAGCTCCTATATGGCTCAACCGTTGTCCATAAATCTAATGCGTCCCCCAATATATCCTTCATCTAAGTGCTGAAACAATCCCCCCACCTCTATAATAAAACCCTGGAAGGTTCTTAAAGTTTTCCAACATCAGTGCATCTGGTGATTTAAGGGTACTCCTATCCCTCGTTATATAATTATCCCCAATGAAACGTGACGTACTGGTTTTGTTTGTTAACGATTTCGGATCAATAATATTCTCTATAACCAACGAGTTTGGATTAAATCGGTTCTCTCCCCGCGCAGTCCTGTTTATCGCTGCAATCACCTCGTCCGTAGATTGCATCCAATCCGTCCCCGTGTAATCCTCTAACCGTTCTGGAAACCCACCCTTGTATCGCACACTAGCATCACCAGGGATCTTGTTCCATGTTTGACCTCGAGCGTCTACAACAACGCCACCTTTATAAGGCTCTCTCATAAAAAGATACTCGTTAGGTTTTTTTCCGTCAGCATAGGTTCTCGCAACATTAGGATTAGTAGATGTAAACTGTCCCCCTCTACCTTCTAACCGTGGATCTGCACCCTTTCTTCCAGAGTAAACTGTCTTAGGGTCACCCCCTAAAATATTTCTTGCACGTTCACGAACACCCGCCCTACTCATATCAAGGTTCAAGTCTCTTGCTATCTGTTGCCTAATCTTCAACTCTTGAGGTAAATCCCTGTGACGAAAATCATATACATAATCAGGACCAAATGCACTCGTATCGAGATCCTCCCTCTTAATCCCCTTCATAACCTGTACATCCTTAGCCTTAACATTTGGACCAAGGTCCAAGATCCTTCGCGACTCCTTTTGTGCATCCGTTAACGTCTTAACCCGTGGCGCGAACAAAGAACCAAGTCCCCCGCTACTCGTGCCTGATGGGTTAACATTAGGTTTATATAGGTTCGGAAAATTCAACACTACCCGTGGACCCGTTCCATACCCAATAGACGATTCAAGGATCTCCATTCCTGTTTCACCCACGTTTTGCCGAGTCTTCTCACTTGTAAACGGTAAGAACATATCTGAAAGTGCTCCCACACCTGTCATCACAGCACCAGGAAGAGCCTTAAACGCAGTCGTTCCAACATTAACAGGATAATTAACAATGTTACGAAGTAAACTTGATGGATTATCTGGATTATAATCTATAACAGGATTGTCTCTAACAACATTTCCTATGCTCCTTAACCCTTGTCGCGTAAGAGGATTAACAGGAGAACCCAACCCAGAATAAAACCGATCTATCCTAGCCCTCGGACCACCACCAGTATCTACCGCAACAGCCTCACCCGTCCGATCTAAGTTATCCCGTTCCCCAACATCTGTGTTTCGAGGAGGAGTAAGTGCAGATTGTTTTACAGCTTCAATCGTAAGCGGATCATCACGAAGCATACGCATACTAGCCTGATCAGCCGCTCTAAATCTCTCCCTGTCTTCAGTAGGATTACCGCCACCCTTATCTTCTGTACCCATTATCTAATCTCCAAGCTCAAGTAACAATAACATTAATACAACAACCTTTCAATCGACTCCTCCATATTCTTATCTGTAAAACTCTCCACAGTAATAGCACGATTACCAGGCATACTGTCAAACAATAATAAACGCGGTATGTCTAACGCCACAAACGCATACACATCCGACACAACCTTAGAACGATTCTTAAAATGATACCGAACCTTGGACCGAGGTTCAGGGGTCGGGCGACTTGATGCCTTGACCTGTACCGTTAACATCCGACCAGACTTCGTCTTTACCCATAAATCATGTCCATAAATATCTACATGCGTGGTCCTCGTACCTCGCAACTCGAGTATGTAACCTGTAAAGTATTCTCCAGCCCTCCCGATACTTTCGGAATCTGGCAAGTACTACGTCCTTTCACCCCAATGAACACACTGATAATCAATCGCCTTGTGATCATAAAACTTCTGAGTCACATACGGAAGACCTTTTTTCTGTAAATCAATCAAACATTCTTCTTGAGTAGAAAAAGTAGGACCGCCAATAGCAACACAATCATTTTCAACAATGACAGAACACATTAAGATTACACCAGTCCACATTTAATTTCCAGAAGCCTTGCGGTTCTCGCGTCTCAAAGCAGAAATAATCCCTCCCTTTGCAAAACTTCTTGAAAAATCCTCTGCGGCTTTTAACACCTCTAAGTTTCTAAGTTTAGCCGCTTCACGTTCCGACACCGAAGCTCTAAGAACCTCGTTCATTATATCAAAAACCTTTCTGGCTTCTTTTGCGGGAAGTTTTAACTCCTTGCTTGGTGCACCATATGTAAAAGAGACAAGAAGCTGAACTGTTGGGTCATAAAATTCTTTGCCTACTTCTTTTACAACTTTATCTAGTATAGCTACCCGATCATCATCGTCCATATAATAACTTGCAGCATAGTCTATTTTTGCCTCTAAGTCTTCATGTGATAAATCATTTGCAAAAGCTTCGTTTTCTAAGGCAGCTACAATTTTAGAATCCTCATTTATTGCAAACTCACCACGCATAGGGACAATCTCTCCGACCATACGACCAGCAGCTAATCTCTCACGGTCTGAGTCTAAAGGACTAAGACCTTCTTGAAGCCTAATGTTGCTTCTCGCCCGACTATTTACGATTGGAGTGTTAGCATCTAGTATTCGATCTTGCATCTCGTAGTCGCCCTTGTGCAATAACTCATGAAACAAAGCCTGTTCTTGGTCTTTAGCACTTAAATCTGAATTAATTGTTATACTACTTGGAGTTGTTCTACCAAGACCTCCCTTGGGTTTAAAATAGTTGGAACCGCTTGTTTGCATGTTCAAACCTTGTGCGGGATCTGTATACCGCATTCCAGTCGGAGATCCATCTACATTAACTACGGTTCCTAAAGTACTCGGAAAAAACTCGCCATCATCCAACGTAGGTTTAAAATTAATATACTGACTCATAGGCCTCGTATCTCGTAACCCAGCTTGCATCTTATCATTGAAATTAGACCTTCGTAAAAAATCAAAACCCATCTCCGTGTCACCAAACAGCTCACTAATGCCCTGATTGTACGTTTTTTTATTTGAAAGAAATGGTTGAGATTCCATTTTGGTTCTTAGTGACATCTTCTGTAGATCAGACGCTCTTCGTATCTCATCCTTTCGTCTTTCTGCATCAGAGTTTTGAAACGGAAAGGGGTCGCCACCCTCAAAAATCGGTTCGTACAATCCTTTTCGCAAACCCGCAAAACGCCCACTCGTTCTCACATCTGTACTTAAAGGTTCAGCCTCATTCTCCAAAACAATATTTGTCGGAGGAGTTGACCGCCTGCGGTTGTAAGCCTTCATACTTTGTTTTTCTGCTTCTCTGAATCTGTCCCGTGCACTCATCGTTCTCGCTCCAAGGTCCGTGGTTCACGATACAATAACACCGATCCTCGAAACTTTCAATCAACTCTTAAAAAAAGACGCATTGCAAAATCTAGGAGGAGTTGACCCTGCAATGCGTCAATAGGCTCTGGGCAATCTGGGAGGGAGAAGCCCGGCCTAAGACATAATAACTTTAGGAATGAAAAAAGGTCAAATGAAAATATACCCACGATTTTTTAGCTAGGGTATTCTTTTGCAAAAAAGGGAAACGGAAAAAGACCCGAATAATTTTATGTAGCATTGAATTTATAAAACTTGTACTCCTCGCTAATCGCTCGTCGCCGCGCCCCGTCAAGGGGGGTGTGCGTTTTTGTCGCGCACTCGGATCTTGGCATGGATTAGGCCAAGTTACCCCTAGATATATTAAATATATATATAATTAATTGTAGTTTATGGGTTGACTCTCTGGGGTATCTGGATTAGTATCGTAGATACTAACCATAGAAAGGGTTTAACATGACTATTTTAACAAATCATAAGATCACTACCTACCTACTCAAAGCAACTAGGAATGACGACCTAGTAGCTAGACACGCGACTATAGTAGAGGTCAAGAAGTTTATAGCTGACCTTGAGAAAGATAGCCGAGCCGAGTTACTACACTATGACCTAGCCGAGATGGTAACCGAAACATATACACCCATGCCAACCAAGGCGGTACTTGAGGCCAAGTTCGGTAAAGCTTTCCTTAAACTATTTAAGAGCAAGACCAAGAAAGTATTTAGGATAAAGAAAGACTGGAAATAAGATATGGATGAACATGATTACATGGCGGCACTAGGTGCCGTCTTAGTCTTCGTAATATTCCTATGCATTCTAAGCATAGGGTTCGGTCTATCGACTGGACTAGATCAATAAAGAGGAGCGGCTTCGGCCGCTCTTTTCTTTTCCTAGGTGATCAAAACACATAGAAAAAAGAAAGGCGCAAGGCGCAAGGCAACGCGCAAAGATCATATAGAAAAAGCTTTAACTTGTTTTAAATGTGTGTATAATGGGGTTATAATAATAATAAAAAGAAAGGGACAAAATGAAAAACGGAATAATATATCAAGGACAATCTCTACTCGATGGGAAGCCCATAGTCGCAATCGCTACCTATAGCGACCGCAACACCAAAACCGGGAAAGTACTTCAAACTTATATTATACGCTCGGATATCTCGCCGCTTGACGCAAGCAAAAACGGCGAGGATTTTTCTATTTGTGGTGACTGTGAGTTTAGAGGCGAAGTAACGACCGACCCCGAACGCAAGCAAGCAAAAAATCGCAAGTGTTACGTTAACCTGGGACAAGGTCCAACTATCATTTATAAAGCATATCATCGCGGCGTTTATCCAATGGCTACCAATCACGCCGACCGAGTAGAACTTGGCGAGGCTCGAGTTGTTAGACTTGGCACCTATGGCGACCCCGCCGCCGTTCCCTCTTGGGTATGGGATCAACTACTCACCGAATGCGAAAGTCATCTTGCATATTCTCACCAGTCTGGATTTAGACCAGACATAACAATGCAAAGCGCGGACACACTCGCGCAAGCTAATCAACATTGGGCAAAGGGTTCCAGAACTTTCCGAGTAATTGACGCGCTTGCGGATATCGACAAGGTTAACGAGATCTTATGTCCAGCAAGTAAAGAAGCTGGCCGCCGCGTTCAGTGTGTGAAGTGTAAACTTTGTAGCGGATTGACGAGCAACAGCAAAAAATCTATAGCTATAGTTAAACATTAATATGGTTGTCTCCGCCAAGCCCTCCACCTTGGGCTTGGACAACTCGCCAGGTCCTTTTGGATCTGGCATTTTTTTACCGGGACTCCATAAAAAAGAGAAAGGCGCAAGGCGCAAGATTCAGGGCGCAAGGCGCAAGGCCTCGAACAAGGACGCAAGATCCTCGAACCTTGAACCACCGCAAACCAGGCCTTGGTTCGCCAGTTCAGGTCCCCTTTCCCCCCCAAATAAATATAGGTCGGAGGGGGAGGCACCCTCCACCAAGAAAAAACTTTTACCTCCGCGTGCGTAATATGCCATATGCCATGCAACTTGGTGAGGAGTGACTCGGACGGCATTTGCTTTGGTTACCTTGAGTTCTAACCAGAAAGACAACCCATCCCAAATGATGTGGACATCAGGAACACCGCCCCCATGTTTGTTCTCAATCCTCGTTGCGAACGACTTCTTGGGTAAGTTCGATCTTATCCTGTTCCAAAGATTTGCTTCTGGACCTTTGCTCATTCGTTACATCCTTATACGATCCATCAATCACAAATGCTTGAGGGTATTTCTTTTGTAGATCCGCCAGACGAGCGACAATGTCATCTCTGGATAGCTGATCAATAGTGTTTATATTTTCTCGCCTATCAATAGTTAAACCACCTAATGCTGAACGAATTTTTTCTGCATTTATTGCCGCTGAAAATTGACCTTGTTCCTCGGCTCCGACTGACAGTTGTGCTAGACGTTCGAGTTGACCAATAGTCGTGACTCCATACCTACGTTCTCTTTCATCTCGTAGTTCTTGGACGTACTCCAAGACGTGCGGATAATCTCTGCCGTTTAAAAGTTTTGACGCGGTGGTCTTGGCGACCTTCTCAGAATATCCAGCTTTACGAGCACATTCTGCATTACTATATATCCCATCAACATAGAATTTAGCGAAGGTCATTTGTCTATTTGTGAGGGTGGTATCGTGGTTTTTTTCTACTTTTTGCTTTAACGAAGGCATTTATTACTCCCAAATCACGTCATTTTAGGCACGATAACACGGTTTTTTACCCATATATAGCCTTTTTTACCAGTAAAACAGCGGTTTTAAGTCCTAAATTCTAGGTACATTCGGACTAATAACCCTAATGATTACACTTTTTTGTAATCATCCTAGGCTTTTGTAATCACGATTGTAATCACAAAGTACTATATAAATAAGGTACTAAACCCCTGTTTTTTTAAATGATTACAAATATTACACCAAATATGTTTTTGAAAAAAAAAAAAATAAAAATCTGGCTACAGAGTGTATTAATGTAATCATCTCTTGATCTAAGGGTCTTATTGTGCATAATGGGGTTACTATTATTATGATTAATTTAACCAAGAAGGAGATAGCTATGAAGCTAGAATTAAAAAACGTCAAACATTCAGAGTTTGCGAGTCATGAGACATTTTGTTACGAAGCAAATTTATATGTTGATGGCAAACCATTTGCCTATGTTAGTAATGATGGTCAGGGTGGTTCAGATCGTTTTGACCATGATCCGAGGTTCAAGGATCTTGGAATATGGAAAGCGGTTTATATAAACTTAATGAGGTTTTGTGCGTCAGAGTATGCATGGGAATCTTTTGATGGTGAGATCGTTGATGGAACTATTGATACCGCGTGTAGTAGTTTAATGACTGATCATTTAATTCGTAAGGATTTGAACAAGGCGTTACGAGAGCCGTGTTACTTGGATGGTAATCAGATTGTTTCGTACAGAGTATCTTCTAAGCGTCCTAATATTTTTGATCAACTCAGGAGACAACTTAAAAAACCAGAGTTGGTATTCTTAAATGAGTTACCAAAAGATGAGGCGTTCAAGATGTTTAAGGAGGTGGCGTAATGGCGAAGGTTACATTGCAAACTGTTAATGCAGAGTGTGAGGCTTTTAAAGTAGAGGTTGGTGGTTCTGTATTGTCAGCCGTTGATTTAGCTATGCTTGAGATAGCTTTTCTTAGAGGTCAACAAAGTAAGATTGAAGAAGAACTTGCTAGATTAGAAAAGGAGGTGGCGTAATGGGAGTTCTTAAACTTGTTAGACATGGTAGTCCCGAGGATCGTGGTCATATGGACGCTTATTATGGTCGGCAACCTGATCCGCATTGTCATGATGGTGATACGATAAATACTCCAAAGCGCACTGACCTAAGTTGTCAGGAGTATTTGGAATATTATCAAGGTTATAACAATTGTACAGATAGGAAGGATTGGGGATGAGTATTAATATACTAAATTGGCTCGGTAATCGGGGTATTGATACTCCGATCAAAAAGCATAAGGCGATGGGGCGATGGTTCTTCGTTCAAGTAAAAGAGTGGTATGGCGAGGAGGTTGAAGCTTATTGCACGTTGGATGACGATGGCGATCCCATACATTGCGCGGAAGTTTATAACTCATGGAACTCAGAAGGTTTTGATTGGTCGGACGAGAACTTGAAATGTTTAATATCGGATATGGAAAGGTAGTATTTCGGCAGAGGCGGATTTCTAGGTCCGCTTCTTGCGAAGCACTAACGCTTCAGAAAGAGACATGACGATGACAAATAAAGTTAAATTAGTATTGAGTTCCGAGGACTATGTTGGATTAGTCGGTGAACTTGCAGAGCGAAAACTGTTAGCCTTAGATACTGTGTCGGTGGATGGTGTAGTCTATCACACAGACAATAGTGGTGGCACTCACTTCTCAGATTGGGCGCAAGACGAGTTCAATAAAGAGGTGGATGAAATTGAGAATATTTTAGCAGAAACTGGAATATTTAAGGAGGTAACATGAAGTATGGCTCAGTATGTAGCGGTGTTGAAGCCGCTACAGTCGCATGGCATGACTTAGGGTGGGAACCGCAATTCTTTTCGGAGTTCGATGCGTTCCCATCAGCCGTTTTAAATCATCATTATCCAGATGTTCCAAACTTTGGAGACATGACAAAATATAAGGAGTGGAATTTAAATGAAAAATCAATTGACCTTTTGGTCGGAGGAACACCTTGCCAATCATTCTCAATCTCAGGCCTCAGAAAAGGACTTGGTGACGAGAGAGGAAACCTCATGCTTGAGTATCTCAGAATGGCTGACGAATTTAAGCCCAAGTGGATTGTCTGGGAAAATGTCGTTGGTGTCTTGTCTTCCAATGGAGGACGAGATTTTGGAACCTTCATCACGGCGTTGGGGAAAATCGGGTATGGGTTCGCCTACCGAGTGTTGGACGCTCAATACTTCGGAGTTCCCCAAAGGCGCAGACGTGTGTTCGTTGTCGGATGTCTTGGAGACTGGAGAAGTGCTGGAAAAGTACTCTTTGAGTCCGAGAGCCTGTCGGGGAATCCTCCTCCGAGCAGAGAAAAGGGGGAAAGAGTTGCCCCCACAGTTACGAGAGGTGCTCCTTTCAGTAGCACAGGAAACGAAAGAGTAGAGACAGAAGCGTATGTTACATATTCTGGAGAGGTTGCCCCTACAATTACAGCATCGGGTACACCTTTTTCTCGCGTAGGTTTTGGAGGTAATACAGAATCTGAAGCGTATGTTACATATCGTATGCGAGGCTTCGGAGATTATACCGAGGATCAAGATGCGAGTACCATCAAGGCGAGAGACTATAAGGATGCGACTGATTTAATTACGTTCAGTCCTCAAAATAGTGCAAGCAATGGACTGAGTGTTTCAAAGCATACAGTTCCGACATTACAAACAAAGAAGCAATCTGCGGTGACGATACCAATTCATGATCAAGCGACAAGGTACTCTGGAAAGAGGGGCGAGAAGCGAGATGGAAAAGGCAATGGCCTTGGGATTGGAAAAGATGGTGCGCCTATGAACACCTTGACCAGAGGAGATAG
>Ga0208303_1000213_pt1 | contig 24706 bp, 18 predicted proteins | sample CB_VirMetaG_2_FD_184537 | JGI IMG/M metagenome (GOLD analysis project Ga0208303, IMG submission 184537) | Freshwater to marine saline gradient viral communities from Chesapeake Bay - CB_1504_2 Viral MetaG (SPAdes) (version 4) | ecosystem: Environmental > Aquatic > Marine > Coastal | place: USA... | reverse complement strand
TATCCGCCACAGGCCGCACCGGCCAAGTTATCGTGTGGGGGCCGATCAAACCCGATCCCGGCAACGACTGGACGGACGTCGATACTCCTGATATAACAGACTGGACTGAGGTGAACCCCGGCGCGGGTGACATCTGGACTCCCATCGCAGCGTAAGGACGAATCATGCCAAGTACATTCACGAACAATGGCGGGATCGAGCTGCCGGACGACGGCGAGAAAGACGGCGTCTGGGGTGACGTGGTCAACCTCAACATGCAGATTGTCGACCGCCTGACCAACGGCGTCGGCGCTGTGTCTCTGACCGGAACCACGCACGATCTCATTACGGCCAACGGTGTTTTGTCTGACGGGCAGTACGGGCTCGTTGTTTTCGGTGGGTCTCCCTCGGGCACAAACACGGTCACGTTCGTGCCGAACGATTCCGAAAAGATTTTCTTCATCCGCAACACGACTGCCGAGTCGGTCATCATGACCCAAGGCTCGGGCGGCGACGTCACGATCCCTGCGGGCGCGGGCGCTATCGTCTACGCCAACGGCGCAGGCATCGGTGCAGCGGTCGCAGACCTGACGGCTACGTTTACCGTCTCGCTGACGCAGGCGGGCGTCACAGCATCTGCGTCAGAGCTAAACACTCTCGTCGGCATCACAGCTACTGTAGACGACCTTAACATCTTGGACGGCGTCACTGCATCGACTGATGAGATAAACCACCTCGTTGGCGTGAGCGGCCCCCTACAGATACAACTCGACGCTAAGCAAGCGACCATTAACGTAACGACAGACCGCGCGCTTGTGTCTGATGAGTCCGGCGCAGTAGCGGCGAGCGCCGTGACTGCCGCCGAGCTGGCTGTGCTGGACGGCATCACGGCCTCAACCGCGGAGCTGAATTTGCTGGATGGGGTACCGCTCACGACGGACCTAAGCTACGTCGATGGTGTAACCTCAGCAATTCAGACGCAACTTAACGCTAAGGCGTCGTCCGCATCCCCTGTTTTTACTGGGAGCATCACAGAGCAGACAGGAACAATGCCAACAGGCACGACACCTGCGATTAATCCAGTAAACGGTACAGTCCAAGAGTGGACACTGAGTGGTGATTCAAGCCCTACTGATAGTCTTGCTGACGGTGAGTTTGTCGAGTTGTTGATCCAAGACGGCACGGATTACACGATCATTTGGCCTACGATCACTTGGTTGACCGATGATGCGTCCGCACCCACGTTAAACTTGACAACTGTCACACCTGTGTTGGTCCAGAAAGTAGGCTCGACGCTCTACGGTCGTCGCACAGGGGATGGCGGTTAGTATGGCAACTCGACATAAAGGAGTAGGGGCAGCAAGTACCTCCGCCCCGGTGCGGGTGATAAATCAGATGACGTCAACGTCTAGGTCAGGAACGATGTCAGTCCCAGCGCACAACGCGGGGGACATGCTCTTAGTGGTTTTGGGGGATAACAGCAAAAGTGTGCCTGCTCTACTTTCTGGGTTTACAAACATCATAACCGGTACTTTCGACTCCCCATACGGTAGTTCTTTTGATAGGTGCTTTCGGTTGCAGTATTATATTGACACGTACAACGTAATATCCCACCTCAGCTTCAGTACCGCCCTTGACTACGGCGAAGGGTTAATTTTGAGAAACGCTGTAAGTGTACCAAATTCTTCTGTGAAAGTTGACACGTCTCAGACTGGAACGGCAGACCCAGTATTCCCAGCGCTCTCTGGCCTTACAGCAGGAAACGGGAACGCGCTTGTGGGTGGTCACTATGGTATTCAAAATCGAAACGTAGACGGTGTGTCTGGGCCGTTTGATGATTGGATTGATCTTTCGGGGTTGGCTTACAAAGAGGACCATGCGCTGTCAAGTTTCTCGCAAGGTACTCACATATCGTACACAGGCACTATCACTCGATTGGTCTGGTGCTGTGAAGTTGAAAAAGGATAACTGCTGATGTACATTAAAATTGCAGACGGTAATGCCGAGCGTTATACGTTCCGCCAACTTCGTAAAGACAACCCAAACACCTCTTTCCCGAAAGAGCCAAGCCCTTCGACCTTGGCCGCACTGGGCGTGTTTCCCGTGACCCAAACGGAAAAACCGAACGTCAACGAAGGACAAGTTGCCAAGCGTGACGAGCAGCCTACAGTTCAAGGTGATGGGACTTATGTTTGGGGTTGGACTATAGGCGATAAAACTCCCACCGAGTTAGCCACCCAAGCTCGCACCAAACGCGACGCCCTCCTAAGCCAGTCCGACTGGACGCAAATAGCAGACGCGCCTGTAGACCAAGCTGCATGGGCCACCTATCGGCAGGCTTTGCGGGATGTGCCAAGCCAAGCGGGTTTCCCCATGGACATTAACTGGCCCGTAGCGCCGGAGTAGCATCATGACACTCACACCACTTAAGTTCCGTCCCGGCATCAATCGCGAGATCACTCCGTTCGCGAACGAGGGCGGCTGGGTGGACGGCGACAAGATCCGTTTCCGTGAGACGTACCCCGAAACTATCGGGGGGTGGTCGAGTTTTAATAGCCAGACGTTCCTCGGTACGGCGCGCTCCTTGCACCCTTGGGTGACGCTCACAGGCAAACAACTGCTGAGCCTCGGGACAAACCTGAAATACTACATCGCCGAGGGCGGGCAGCCCCTAGATATCACGCCGATCCGGCTGACGACCGCTGCAGGTACGACGACCTTTGCCGCCACGACGGGGTCCACGACGATCGCGGTGTCCCACACGCTGCACGGGGCACGTCTTAGCGCATTCATCACGTTCTCAGATGCAGTTAGTCTTGGTGGCGATATTACCGCCGATGTCCTGAACGCCGAGCACCAGATCACACGTGTTATAGATACGAACTCGTATGAGATCGACGTGGGCGTTGCAGCCACGGCCTCCGACACAGGCGACGGCGGCACCCTGACGGTTGCGGCGTACCAGATCAACCCGGGCCTCGACACAGTGACGTTCGGTACCGGCTGGGGAACTGGTCCATGGTCGCGCGGCACATGGGGTTCGAGCTCAGACACCTCGGTGACGACGGGGCAGCTACGCATCTGGTCGCAGGATAACTTCGGCGAGAACCTAATCTTCTGCGCGCGGGACGGTGGTATCTTTTACTGGGACGCCTCGCTGGGCACTTCGTCCCGTGGCGTGAACATCGTGGACCTCGGGGGGTCACAAGCTGCGCCTACGGTCGCGCGACGCGTTCTCGTCTCCGAACGCGACCGGCACACTATTGCCTTCGGGTGCGATCCCGAGTTCGACCCCGGAGTGCAGGACCCGCTGGTCATCCGCTTCTCGGACCAAGAGAACGTGCTGGAGTGGCGCGCGCGGGAAACGACGACAGCGGGCGAGCTGCGCATCGGCACAGGCAGTGGCATCGTCACGGCCGTACAGACCAAGCAGCAGATCCTCGTGCTGACTGATATCTCTGCCCACACCATGCAGTTTATCGGCGCGCCGTTTACCTTTGGCTTGAGCGAAATATCGACCAACGTGTCGATTGCCGGGCCAAACGCTGCGGTAGCTGCTGGCGACAATGTGTTCTGGATGGGCAAGGGCGAGTTCTACGCCTACGCCGGCCAAGTGCAGCAGATGGACTGCCTCGTCAAAGACTATGTGTTTTCTGACATAAATATCGCACAGCTTGAGAAAGTTGCCGCTGGGCACAACGCTGCGTTCTCCGAGGTCTGGTGGTTCTACCCATCAGCCGACAGCGCCGAAAACAACCGCTATGTAGTGTACAACTACGCCCAGAATATCTGGTATTACGGCAGCCTCTCGCGCACTGCATGGATTGATCGCGGCACCTACGCGTATCCTCTGGCTACATGCCCGACAGGCTGCATCTTCTACCATGAGTTCGGCCTCAATGATGGCAGTATTAACCCCCCGATCGCCATCAACGCATTTATAGAGTCGAGTGCTGTCGACATCGCCGAGGGCGATCAGTTCATGTTTGCCAGCCGGTTGTTGCCAGATATCACATTCCGTAAGTCCACAGGCACACCGCTTGCGACGTTTACTCTGAAAGCCAAGAACTTCCCGGGTGGCGCGCTGTTCGGCGATGATGCGACGACGACAGTACGATCTGCTACTGTGCCGATCGAGCAGTTTACGACGCAGACGTTTGTCCGCATCCGCGGGCGGGCTATGGCGTTGCGGGTTGAGTCGGACCAGACAAATACGGCTTGGCGCCTCGGCGTGCCGCGACTCGACATCCGCACCGATGGTCGGAGGTAGACTATGGCACAGAACCTCAACATCCCGTACTTTCCAACGCCGCCGGGGCAATACTCGCAGCAGTATCTCGCCGAAGTGACGCGGGCGTTCTCGCTATTTGCGCAGCAGTCTCGCGTGCCGGGCCCCGAAAGGGCTACGTCTCTGACGCTCACCACGAGTGCCAACAACGTCGACACAGGACAGCTGTCATACAACAGCGCCGAAGACACGATCGACCTCACGCATCTCAACGGCGTCACACAGCAGATTGGATTCGAAACCTTCATGCGGGTTACGAACGACACTGGGTCCACAATCCCGAACGGCACGGTCGTCGGCTTTGCCGGCGTCAATGGCGAGATTACGGTTTCGCCGTACATCGCAGACGGCTCCGTGCTCGAGGTTTACTTCGTTGGGGTTACGACATTCGAGATGGTCGATGGCGCCACCGGTCCAGTCACAATATACGGCAAGGTGCGAAATATCGACACGACAGGGACCGACGTCGGAGAGACATGGCTCGCAGGGGACATCATCTACGCATCGCCCAGCACCGCAGGTGCATTTACCAAAGTACGCCCGACTGCTCCGCAGGCTGTCATCGTCGTCGCTGCAGTTCTCGTGGTGGACGCTACCGAAGGCGAAATCATGGTACGCCCAACAATCCCTATCGGGTTGGACTACGGCGCGTTCGACTCCACGACGAGCCAGACTTTGGCCACTGCAAACACGGCAACACCAATCACACTGCAAGGCACACTCTTGGCAAACGGTATCTCGATCGGCACGCCGACATCGCGGATTAGCGTAACGCAGGCAGGCTTCTACCAAATAGATATGTCGGTGCAGTTCACGTCGTCTAGCGCGTCGGCAAAAACGCTGTACTTTTGGATATCCAAGAACGGCACAGACGTAACGAATACGACACGGGTTTATACCATAAAAGCAAACGGCGACCAGCGAAACCTGTCCGCAACCTACCTCTTGCCTCTTTTGGCGGGAGACTACTTCGAACTCAAATGGGCCGCTACTGACACCGCGGTGAACCTCACAGCTACAACCGGACTGGCTTTTGCCCCAGACGTGCCAGCGGTGCTGCTATCAGTGGCGCAAATCCAACTTTAACCTACGGGGTTACAACGCAACATACCCGTGCTATAATCCGCGGAACACGACAAAGGAAATCGCCATGGTATTACCCATCATTCTCAGCCTTCTTGGATCTGGAGCTGCCGGTGCAGGTATCCTCGGCGGTATGAGCCCCCTCATTGCAGGTGCGCTCGGTTCAGGTATCGGCACTGCTATCCAGACAGGAGACCTCGAAAAGGGCCTCAAGGCAGGTGTTCTATCCGGGATTACTGGCGGGCTCGCCGGTAAGTTTCTCGGTGGCGGGGAAGCCGCGCAGGGTCTGTTAGGTCAAGGTGGCGCTTCGGCCACAGGTATGACAACCGCTGCGGGTGCGAACCCTCTAGCAGGCATGACCGGCGCTCAGATGCTGCCCGGGGCAGCGGCCGCTACTCCAGCTGCAGGTGGAATATCCGGCATGCTCCAAAACATCCCGAGCGGGATGGGGTCTGTGGGCACTGCGCCAACAGGTGTACCCATTAGCGAAATGATTCGCGCAGGACTCAACAAAGGCGCCCTATCAGGTGCCGGTATGGGGGCCGCGTATGGTGCAGCCGCAAGCCAACCTAGAATACCCTTCGCTGCGGAAGAAGAAGACGAATACATCCCGAGATCTGCCCCTATGCAGCGTGAGCGATACACGCCCCCAGAGGGATATCGTCCGGGATACGACGCCGAGTTCCAGTATTTTGGCCCCGCTAAGATGGCCAACGGCGGCATGGTGTCATTTACACCGACAGGGCAAGCCCCAATAGCCATGCAAGGTGGCGGTCTGGCGGATATTGCCGCTGCATCCGCGCCACAGGCAGCCCCACCAATGAACGAGAAAGCGATCGTCGAAGGTACAATCGCAGCCGTGCAGGGTAAGATTCCAGAAGAACAAGCGGCTCCGATCCTTGCAGCATTCGTGCAGGCCTACGGTGAAGAAGCACTCCGCAAGCTAGTTGATGATGTGCAGTCAGGTCGCGCGCCTCAAGGCGGCGAAGGTCCAGTACGCGGCCCCGGCGACGGTATGTCAGACATGATCCCGGCTCGCATGGACGACGGCAGCTCAGACGTTCTTCTCAGTGATGGGGAGTTTGTCATCCCTGCAGATGTCGTAAGTGGGCTCGGCAACGGCTCGACTGACGCTGGCGCTGCAGAACTTGACCGTATGATGGGTCGTGTCCGTGAGGCACGTACCGGTAAAACAGAGCAGCCTGCCGCAGTTGCAGCGGGCGGAATGGTGCCAGCATGACGCATGCGTTCGACAGCCAACCATGGCGTCAGGCTCGGGACGCGCAGTTAATGGCGTGGCTCGGCGATGCTTATGCTGTGCAGTATGTACAGATGATCGGCGAGGCGAGCGAGTTTTTTGACGATCTGATCGACAAAGACAAACCCATCTCTGACGAGTGGATCGTCGGTATGATGTACAAATTACTGATAGACATGCACGTAAACCCGTTTTTCGCGCGGTTCAAGAGCGAGCTTGTGCCAATCATGTCAGTTGCTATAAATGCGTGGTTGGATGCAAACCAACTAGAAAAAGGTACCGATACTCAGGTAAGTCGGGCCTACGTACTGCGAGACCTCACGCTCGAAATTCTGCTACACTCCATTCAGTTGGTGCGCGGGCGGGATTATATGCGGTCGGTCAGCTTGGCGGTGCGAGAGTTCTTCCTGCACGAATCCTTGGATGAATATAGGGAGTCCACGCTATGATGGGCGGCGGAAGCAGTGCACCTACCGAACCGGTAGACCAAACAGTCACAAGCACACGCATTACAGGGCAGTCAAAACCATACTACGGTCGACTCCTGAAAGATGCCGAGGCTATCTATAACCCGATGGCCGCGTATGAGGGTTACGGCGGGCAGCGAATCGCTGAAGCCGGTGCGGATCAATTGCGATCTGCCGACATGGCGCGCGGTATAGCCGGATCTGGCATTGCCGGACTCGGCGAAGCTATGGATGTGTCGAGGGGTAACATCGCTGCAGGGCAGCAGGTGGCCGCAGAGCAGCAACCATATCAGTTCTCCGGAGTGGATACGAGCGGCGGTCAGTTGAGCGACGCGCAGATGTTTACACCGCAAGCGGCACAACAATATATGTCTCCCTATATCCAGAACGTGCTGAGTCGGCAGATGGCCGAACAGCGACGTCAGTTCGACATCGGACAAGGTGCAAGAGATACGCAGGCAGTCCAAGCTGGGGCGTTCGGCGGATCACGGTCAGGCGTAGAACAGGCCATGGCCGAAGAAGCGCTGCAGCGCCAAATGGGTGACACCTACGCCGGCGGCATGCAGAGTGCTTATACTGATGCCCAGTCTATGTTTGGTGCAGACCGCGCCGCGCAGATGGGGCGCGAAGAAGCACAGCTTGCAGAGCGGGCCCGGGCCCAAGAACTTGGCGCTTCCGAAGCAGGGCGAGTGCAGGGTGCGCAAGCAGCCGAAGACGCACGCGCTATGCAGGATCGGCTGGCAGCCCTTGGGTTCAGTAGCGACCAAGCCATGCAGATGGTGGGGCTCGGGGAGGCCGCACGTGGCGCCGATATTCAGGGTGCGCAGATGCTAGAAGCTCTCGGCCAGACCGACGAAGCGCGCAGGCAGGCGGGGCTCGATATCGGGTATCAAGACTTTTTGCGGCAGCAGGCGTTCCCGATGCAGCAGCTACAGGGCATGTCTTCTATCCTACAGGGTGTGCCGATCGAAACTTCGCAGACACAGACCACATACGCTCCGGCAAATACCGGACGTGAAATTCTCGGGACGGGCCTACAGGCAATCGGCGCGTATAAGGGGTTGCAAGGATGATGAACTTATTTCAGCTGCAGGAGCAGCTCAAGGACTTCTCCAAGGATCAACTGCTTAGCGAGATGCAATCTCCGTCGGGCAGTGCGCCGCCATTTCTGGTGATGACCGAGCTGCAGCGACGTACGCGTATGGAGAATGCGGCTGCGCTCGACAAAGGTCCGCCCACAAGCACTGTTGCCCAAGACACAGTTAATGCTGCAGGTGTGCCCCAAGGCGGCATCGCCGATATGGCTCGCAGCTTGGCGCCGCAGACAGATATGACACAGAACACCGGCATGATGACACCACAAGCGGGCGTCGCCACGCAAGGTGCTGCACCCGTGCAGACCATGCAGGAGGGCGGCCTCACTTCACGGGTAGGACGCCCGCTCTATGCGAATCCAGACGGCTCGTATTATTCTGAGAAAACCGTCACATTTCCGTTCGACGGTAAGTGGCTCACTTTCCCATCTGTGGATGAATCCGGTAACGTCCTTTCTGAAGATGAGGTCTTTGATTACGTGCAAAAGAATGGCCCTGTTGATCCAATCACAGGTGAAACCTTCCCGTTGTTTGACACCGTAGAGGACGCAGAAACTTATGCGAGAGACCGCTCAAAAGGGCTAATTAACTTTAGAAACGGCGGCCTAGCAGGTATCAGTCGGAATGTGAGCGATTACTATAGTGGCGCCGCTCGCGATATGGCTATGGACCGCCGGATGGGCTCTGATGCGCAGTATACGCCCCCAGAGCGCGACCTTACTGAATTTTACGCTGCAAAAGCTATCGAGGGGCGTGCCACGCCAGAAGACCTCACTCTGCTGGACCGCCAAGCGCGAAGTGCCGGCATGGAGACGGACGCGTTTATTCAAGCGATCTTGAATGGAGACCCCGAGGCCCCGCCTGAGCTTGGTCCACAGACGATGGACCAGATGATCGAAGGCCCGATGGCCGGACGTGCCCTCGGTGTTGGTCCCGTAGAGTTTAACGTCCCTGACCGACTTTTGCAGGGGCAGCGTGGTGCCGGCGCATCTGACTTTACGCCGCGCCCAGAAACACCTGCGGGGATTACAGGCATCGCAGATGCGGCCGCGCGGGTCCGGGCAGCGGAGCGCGCTGCCGAGATCGGAGCGCGTCGCGGACCACCAGAGCAAGCAGCCCCGGAACGGGGCGATGTTATCGACGTCAGCGATGGTATGTCTGCGGCACCCCTAGATCAATTCCTCAGCTCCCTGCCGATGGGGGACCTTACCGAAGGGCTTCGCCCGCGCACCGAACGTGTTGCAGATATGGCCATGGACCGCCGTATGGGTGGAGACCAACCGCAAGTACCCCCCGCTGACCCGAACTACGGGTACATCGACCCGAGGGTGGGATATCAAGGGCCCCGTCCGGCGTTTATAGATCGAGCCATAGAGGCTTTAACTTCGGGCCCTCCGACTATAGCGGGATATGAGTATCCGGAGAACTACGGCACGGCCGAACCGCCAGAAATGGCTACACTCGTACCTGCTGAAGACCTCGGTACCATGACACCCGAAGAGCTGCTACCTGCACCGCCCGCCCCAGAAGTTCTCACACCGCAGGCACCAACAGGCCCTGCGGGCAGTACCACAAGCGGCGCGACAGTTGGCGGAATGCCTGTACCTCCACCGCAGACAAACGAAGATCGCATGCTGCAGCAGGATAAGTGGCTTGCACTGGCGCGCTTCGGTGCGGCCTTGGCATCATCGCGGGCCCCTACATTTGGGCAAGCAGTCGGTGAAGCTGGGCAGGTCGGCCTCGACGCGCTAAGTCAAGCACGCCAAGATTTCCTCGGTCGAAAGGAAGCCGCTGACAAGATGGCCTTGGCCCGCGCCACGCTGGCCGCACGAACTGCTGGACGTGGTGGCGCAGCCGCAGAAGCTGCTCCGAGGTTTGGCCTGTCTGCCGCGCAGGCGCGTGCTCTGGACCCACTGAACGACGACATTTCGCGGCTCGAGCAGGCGCTGCTGAACGCCGAGGATGACGCCGCGGCCTCTGAGCCGTGGTTCGGTTCCCCTGACGAGAACTTAGTCGGGGCAGCAAACACAATCCGCGACAAACTCGCGACACTAAAGCTGCAGCGCGACAACATCGTGCGCTTCGGGGCGGGCTTACCGGCCACGGGCGGAGTTGTTGCGGGTGGTGGCAACGTCGGGTATGATGTCAGCGACTAACATATAGAGGCCACCATGGGCGAATATACGATCCCCGGATTTCTCAGCGGTAAGAATTACCGCTTCACGATCGCTGGGGACCAGCCGTCGCCCACAGAGATGCAGCGTATGCAGGGTATTCTGCAGCGCGACGAGATGGCGTACAAGCAGGAGTTTGAGGGTACAACAGGGATGCAAATCCCCTATGACCCGGAGGCCGGCACCGCTATTGGTCGCGGTCTCGAGCGCGGCATCCCACAGTTTCAGTCTGCATTAGGGAGCGCTGCCGGCGCTGCCGGGCTTGAGGGTGTCAGCGACTACCTAAAAGATGCCGCCCGCGACCGCCAACGAGCCACTCTCGCCACTAACCCAAGTGTTATGGAGTCCTCAGACTTCCGCGACGTGCGCGGACTATCTTCCGGTCTGACCTATGTCGGCGAGCTGATCGGTGAGCAACTGCCGCTGATTAGCGGCACCGTTGCCGCGACCGGCGCAGGTATGTTGGCTGGGGCGTCTGCCCCCGTGGCCGCAGGTCTCGGTACGATATTAGTTTCCTACCCGCAGTTGTTTGGTTCCAACATCCAGCGACAAGAAGGTGAAGTCGCTGCCGGCAATCTCGCCGCTGTGGACGTCCCAGAGGCCGCACTCACTGCGATCGGTCAAACCGCACTTGAAGCCGCGTCCAACGTGTTGCTTGTGGGGCAGGCGGGTAAAGGTCTTGGCCGTGCGCTGCTCACGAACATCCCTGCGGAAGCCGCCACTGAGGTGGGGCAGCAGGTGCTCGAACGCAGGCAGGCAGGGCTCGACCTCGACTCCGAAGATGCCTATCGCGAATACCTCGACGCTGGCGTTGCCGGCGGTACATTGGGTGGCGTATTTGGTGGGGTCGGCGCACTTGGAAGCCGACGCCGTACGGCAGAAGAAGACGAGCAGCTGCAGCTCCCCCCGCCATCCGAAGCCGAAAGCGGTCAGTTTGACGATGATCCTGTGGGGCAGCGACCCGGCCCAGACGCAGGCAATGCCACAATAGTCGGCACCACGCGGATCACCAGCCGCGGCCTAAACGAAACGCAGGTTAGCCTCAGCGACGGGAAAAAGATAATCTTGCCCGGCGACGCCACGCAGGCAGAAATCGACGCGGCCGTAAATGCATACCGAGCGTCGGCACAGGGGCGCACACCTCCACCGCCGGCACCAAAACCGCCGTTTGACCCTGACAGCGTAGAAGATGCGGAGGTTGTCGCCGACCCCGTAGACCTTGGTCCACTACCTGACCCTGCGCAGCCGATTACCACGGAAACGCTAAAGGCTCTCGGTATCCCCGAAGCCGCACGTACGTACCGGCGGTTTGCGGAGGGGGCTCTTTCACGTGCTGACGCAATCAAGCAACTGCAGTCATTTGTCGATGCCGCAGACTTTGACGGTCGCCCTGACCTTCGGGCTGCGTCGCAACGTACGCGACAGTTTATTGGGGAACTGCGGAAGGCTGAGTCGCAACCTGCACCCATACCGGCACAAGAACCGACGCTATCTGAGGCCGACGCATTTGAACTTGCTGCTGCTGAGGCTGATGCGGCGCGTGCAGCGGAAGCAGCAGAACGCGCCGGAGCCACTCCCGCGGCCAAAGCCGACGCAGCCAAAGGCGCGGCACAGGGTGAGATTGACCTTGGCCCCGTCGCCGACCCAGATGCAGTAGTTGAAGAAGATGCGGTAGCGGAGCCCGCACCTGAGAGTATATCATCGAGGTCAGCTCGAGATGTAGAAAGTGCCTTTAGCCTTTTGGGCAGTGGTGTACGGGAGGCCTCACTCCAACGTGTTGCCGACCTCTTGAGGCAAGGGAAACCCCCTACATACACTCGTAAGGAAGCTATCGACGCAGCAAAAGCTGACTCGCGCCAACTCGTCGTTGACAATCCCGATGGGTCAGTAACAGTTGTAGATGTACAGCCCGAAGAAAACGGTCCTTGGGTTGGTCAGCAGCCCGCAGAGCCTGCCACACAACCAACACCGTCGCCAAAGGAGCCCTCCCCTCCCGCCGCGACAGTGGAGTCGGAGGCGACTGCAGCGTCTCCGACTCAACCAGAATTTGAGTTTGAGGCAGCGTCAGAGGCGGCGCCCAAACCACCGACAAGCGATCAGGATTATGCCGCCACAGTGCGCAATGCGTACGAACGGGGCATCTCCACCCCTGCCTCGGTGCTCGTCGAAGACGCTGAAATCGCTCAGCGCCGCGAGACACTACGGGACACTACGGCAACTCCTCCTACTGCACCGACGCCGCAGATGGCGGGCGCAACCCCCGGCGCAGAACTCGGAACTGCAGGGCAGACCATCCCTGCACCGGTTGCGCCCGCTGTGCGCCCAACACCACAACCCACTCGGCGAGCAGTCGCACGTGTACCCGAAGACCCCGCAGTAAACCGCGCGCTGGAAAACCGCATTGCTGAGCGGTTCACGGCTACCGCTTCGCCCGAGCTGCGTGCACAAACGCAGTCGCTGACGGACACTGCCGAGACCATGCCGACGACGGCCAAAGATAAGACCGCCGTCCTAAAGCTGCTCGAGAACCCCCCGAAGAAAACAAAAGGTAAGGTGTCCAACCAATACTACGCCTACGCCTACTTCAAGAATTACCCTGACGTTGGCACAGCCCTGCATGCGATCGCGAGCGATCTGGCAGCACTCGGCGAGAGCTCGGTACCCAAATTCAGAAGCGCCGAATCCATCCTCGGCGGCGAACTCATGAGTAAGCAGTTAAAGGTAGACCTCGAGGTCTACACCGACACTGGTACAGAGCCAGCGAAGCGAGCTGCCGCATGGGCAGGGAGAAACCTGAGCCCAGAGACCATTGTGGCCATGAACGACGCAACAAAGCTGCACCGCCCACGGGACTACGCCGCCGCCCTTGCTAAGGCCGACGAGAAGGAAAAGAAACGCAAGGCACAACGAGAAGCCGAGCGCGCGTACCGCGAGTCAATCACCGACCCGGGTGAGTCTATCTATGACGACGACTTTGCGGCAGATTTCGGCTTAGCGCAGGAAGACCTCAGCTATATCGACGACAGCATGGGCGATTTTCGCGCACGCGCCGAGAATGGCCCACCCCTGCACCCTCGCGTCGTACAGTACCTGCGCGAAGGCAACCTGATGGGTGCACTGCGCAACCTGCGGATCACCGCATCGGACAAGTACGCGGGTCGCCTCGCGGACAAGATGCGTAGTATGCTGGGCGATACAGAAGTTCAGCTCGTACCAGAAGCCACGATGGCACGGATCGAAGCAGCTATGCGACCGGGCCGCACGCCAGACCCACGCGGTGCCGCGATGGGCGTCTACATCCCGACGATGACGCCAGAAGCTATCGCCGATGCGCGTCGCCAAGGCCGCGACGAGGCCATAGATATAGCGCAGCAATACGGCGGCTCGGTCCTCCTCAACGAGACCTCTGGGCTCGACGCGACGACCCTGCTGCATGAGGCTTCCCACGCAGTTCTTGATCGCGTTACACGCAACCCGTCCCACCCGCTGACGCGTCAGCTCATGACGTTGATGTCAAAGATCGTGCCGCACACCCCGCCGGGCTTCAACGGTGCCGAGAACCTGCAGGAGTTCATCGCCGAGGGGCTTACCAACCCCGAGTTCCGTCGCGAGATGTCCCGCCTCAACCCCGACGGCGCCAAGTTCTCCGCATGGGAGATGTTCACAAACCGCATCAAAAACTTCTTACGTCGTCTTCTCGGCATGGACTCCAAACCGCTCGGTTCGGCCACCGACGTTATCGACCGTGCGCTGGACACCGTCATCGCAGCGAACCCCGCCGATCGTGGCGCGGGCGACATTATGGGGTCTTCATTCCGCCCTCTGGGCGCACGCAAGATATTGAACGAGTTCAAGGACCGCGTGAAGGAAGCCACACCTGCAGACATGCAGGAGGTGCGCAACGTCCTCCGTGACCGCCGCGTAAACTCCAAGTTCAAAGAGAACATGATCTGGCTCTCCATGCCGCTCGATTATATCGGCGATGCGGCAAAGCGGTACTTCCCAGACACTGCACGCACCATACCGGAACTTGTCAATGAGCACAAAACGGCCAAGCGCAACATCCTCGACAAAGTGGTGGACTCCCTTGCGCCTGTGAACGAGTGGATCAAGACAAATCTCGAGAAGATTGACACCTTCAACGATGTGCGCTTTACGGCGACACGTTTCGGTGCGGACCCGCGCAAGAAGCGCTCCGACTACGAAGGTTTTTCGTACAAGTACGACCGCATCGACCCTGCATCGGGCGAGGTGGTCACAGAAGTATCGTCTCGATACAAGACCCGCGACGAGTTAAACGCCGCTATGCGGCAGCATGATCGTGCAGGCATCCCCGGCCACTCCGAAGCATCCGTAGACTTTGCCCAAGACCCGGACCAGCTCAACGCATTCGATGAAGTCATGCGCGGGTATAACAGCCTCGGTCCCGCAGGGCGCAAGGCCATGGACACGCTATTCGCGATTCCCGAGGCGTTGACAAAGAACCTTGCGGTGGCCCTGAAGTCGCGCCTCGAAGCGTTGCTACCGCAGGACCGCGCACTCCAAGAACGTATCTATGGCAAGATCTACGACAAGGTGTTCAACGGCACAGGTGTCACGCCATACCAGACCCTGAGCCGGACCGGTGACTATGCGCTGTCTTATTACGGTGCGGACCCCAAGAAGGTCCAACTCGACGAGGATGGGGATCTGATCGGGCCGAAACCTGACGTGCAGTATTTCACACACTCCTTCCAGACGTCTCGCCAACGAGACATCGCCATCCGCCTCCTGCAGAGCCAGCCTCCCGCGTTTCAGATCGACCTGAAAACCATCACGCCCTACCAGCAGGCAGATGCCCGCAAGCGTGAGAAGATGTCGGATCAGATGGTGGGTCGCCTCCTCTCTTCTATTGATGCTGCAGGGTTGGACAGCTCCGTTCGCGACTCCATCATCGAGATGGTTCTCGACACCGCACCTGAGTCGTCGTTCATGCAGATGTTCCGCGCACGGAAGGGTACTCGAGGTTTCGTCGGGGACATCACGCCGTTGGAGCAGGAGCTCACTCCCGGCGACACACTCGCAAACATCCGTGACAACACCCTGCGCCTCGCAGGCAATATCGTGGACATCGAATATGGCGCTAAATTCGCCAAGGCCAAGCAAGAGCTGACAAAAGAGTATCAGGACTTCGCTGGGGCCGCATGGACCGACCCGATAAAACGCGGTCAGGACGTGGAAGAGGCGCGGGTCTACTATGATGCGCTCACGAGCTACGCGTCATCGGCGTTCCGTAGGCAAGGCGAGCTTGCGCAGACGCTAACCACAGGTGCGTGGGCCATGACTCTTGCCGCAAACGTGTCGTCAGCGCTCCTCGTGTTGACGTCGCTGCCGATCTATGCGTTCACCAACATGGCGCCCATCCACGGCGTGAAGTCTACCATGCAGGCGCTTGGTCATGCGGGCCGTATGCTCATGGGTTCCGGCACCATGCTGAGCGCAGAACGTATCACGTCCGAAGGGCAAACAGAGGGCTTTCAGAAGAAGGGCTTCTTCTTCGATATAAGCGTGGACAACCTCGACACGAGCGACCCCAACAGCAAGTTCGGATATATGAAGGCGTTCCAAGACGCAGGCCGCATAAACGGCTTGTTTGGTCGGTCCCTCCTTCAAGACCTCACCGCCGGTGAGAACGTGACCGGCCGCTTCGCGACTGCCAAGAAAGTGATCGCAGCGTCCGGCGTTATGCAGAGCACGTTGGAGCGGGGAACACGCGAGGTCACAGGTATTGCGAAGTACCATCTGGCACTGCAGAAACTCGCAAAAGACAACAATATGGGGGACTTCTCTCTCAAGCAGGTCGCCAAGAAACTCGAAGACGGTTCACTGCGGTTCACAGACGCCCAGTACCAAGAGGCTGCCAAGGAAGCCATGAACGTGGCAGAGAAGACAAACGGCCCAATGTATGCAGCCGCGTCGACCCAAGCGGCCCAGTCGGACCTCGGTAATATCTTGATGCTCTATAAGCGCCACTCCCTGTCCATGTACAACCTGCTGTATCAGACGATGACGCGCTCCTTGCCAACCAAAGCGCAGATTGCAGCCATGCCAGAGTCGGAGCGCGCCGCAGCCCGCGAGGACGTCCGTATCGCGCGCCTGCAGCTAGGTGGCATGATGGGTGTGCTTGCTACGTTGTCGGGTGCTCTCGGTCTACCCCTCGTGCAGCAGCTGGGCTGGATCTATGACGCGTTCGCAGACGACGATGAAGAAGACTTCAAGACAATGACGCGGACCGCCATCGGCGAATACGGCGCCTATGGCCTGCTTGATTACCTCTCGGGCGTGCGTGTGTCTGAACGGATCGGCCTCGGTGCGCCGTTCTACCGTGCAGGTTTGAACTCGGAAGGCCAACCACCGCTATGGCGCTTGATCGAGGGTGTAGGTGGCCCCGTTGTTGGCCTGACCAACAAGTACATGACGCGCGTCCCAGAGCTGTTTGCCGCAGGTGACATCCAGCGCGGCACTGAGGCGCTCATGCCGTCGGCGGTCGCCAACTTGTTCCGTGCAGCACGGTACAGCCAAGAGGGTATCCGCACCCGGCGCGGCGACCTCATCATTGACGACATAAGTCCTGCAAGTGTCCTCGCTCAGGCCGTTGGTTTTATGCCTGCAGCATACGCCCGTCAGCTGGACCAGAACGCTGCCCTGTCACGCATCGACAACGCGATCCGCCAAGAGCGCTCAAAGTTGCTGTCCATGCGGTATCAGGCGTTCAGTTCGGGGGACAGGACCACGTTCCGCGAGGTCGAGCAGGAGATCGCAGAGTTTAACCGGCGTCACCCCGGCGATGCGGAGATCACTCCCAAGACCAAAGAAGCGTCGCTAACAGCCAACATGAAGACAACGGATCGTATGCACCACGGCGTCAACCTCAGCGACCAGAACATCCGTCGCACCATGGAGCTTGCGAGCCAATACGGACCAGCAACCATCTGGGAATAAAAAAGGCCCCCACCGAAGTGGGGGCCAGTTTGGCGGAGAAAGACAGTAGACACCCTGTCGGCTCCGTCTATATCATGCGGTTCGCCAGATGCGAACCCCCAAAATGTTGCGTTCCTCGCATATAACAACCCGCATTTGCCACCCGCGCCGCGCAAATACCCTGCCACATTGCTTAATGGCAGAACTGGTATTCATGCAGGGGATGAATACCGAAGCAGAAACCCGCATCGCGTCCCAATCAATAAAGATCGGGACGCCGTCGGGGTCGAGGTCGTCAAGTTTCAGAACCGCCATCTTCAGGGCCCTCTGGGAGTTCCATCTGCGCACACTCAAGGATAATGACATCTGTCGGTGGCAGGTTCATCTTGGTACCCTTGCTGAGGCGCACCTTGGCCTTGCGGCCGTTCAACTTTGCCATGCCCTCTTTCACAAAGGAGTCGTAGTTGATCCGGTTCTTCGCACACCACGCACGCAACGGTTTCGGCACGAGGAATAGATACTTGGTGTCTGTCTCGTAGCGGGCAACAAACCGGACCTTGGGCTGCTGTTCCGGCACAACAAGAGAGTCCAGACCATTGCCATTGTTGCCCAGACCGCTGTTCATGCCGCGATTGTCTTCGGTGCTCTTGATCCAGAGGATGCTGCCGTAGTTGTCGTTCACATAGTTGTTTACGTTGGTCTCGATCGTCGCCGTAGCCTCGACGGCCGCCCTGCGGTTGCTGTCGATCAGGTCTACCGCAAACTTGTGCAGCTTTGGGATGTCGTAGTCCAACAAGCCTAGCTCGCGCGCAATGATAAGTGCGGTGATCGTGACCGTGGCACTGATTGACCAGAAGCGGTTCTGCGCCATCAGGTTAAGCTCGCTGTCCAGTTTACGCTGCACGCTGGTCAGCAACTCGCGGACAGTGTCGCGATTGTTAATGATATACTGCACGAACGGGACAACCGCATGGCCGCGGTTCTTGCCGATACGGGTCGCGAACTCGTCGGTTTCGGCCTTGGTCGTGAAGTTGTGCGGCTGCACGTGGTACTCCAAGACGCGCTGTGTCTCAGCGTCGGGTGCGCTTTTTATCGTGCGCACTTTTGACAACATGCTCGCGTTTGACGATGTGCCAACAGTCAGGTGCCAAGGCTCGCCACGATACCGCTCGGCGTTCGCGCCAGATGACATGCGCCCCTTCTGCCTACCGCCGTGGATCTGATAGATGAGGTCCGACATCTGGTCTGTGGGGAACTCCGTAAACTCGTCGAACTGGACAGCGATGTCCTTCATATTCTCCAATCGGTTCAAGCGGTGGTTCATCGTGTCCTTTGCCGTGATGAGCAGTTCACCCGGATCACCGAAGATCGACAGTGCGACCTTCTGCGTCGTGGTCTTGCCGTGGCCGGAACCGTCACTGTACATGTCAAAGATCGCAGCGTGAGCCGGCATAAAGCGCATGAGTGGTGACGCGAGCGCCATGCAGATCATGTACTGGTAGGGCTCGAGCCCGTCGCGTGCGTAGAAGTTCGCATCCTCAACCCAACCCTCAAGCGTGCCCGCGGGCTCGAACGCGGGGAATGCCCATGCGGTCTCGCTCGACGGCGGGTTGTACCCGATATCGTCTCCAGTGATCTCGCGGTCGCCGATGACAAACGACGTAAATTCGTCGTCCGTCCACCCGAACTGCGAGTGCGCCTCGTCGGCAACAGTCGTGGTCTGTAGGTTTTGTATCCATGTATTTGTGTAGGCCATAAGTCTATCCCATCCTCTTCCGATTGCAGAGACGCCGTGTGTCGACAGCGCCTTCCGTAGGTCTTCCTTTGATGTGGCGTTTACGAGGGGGATTACAAACTCCCTCACGCCATCCATCGGCAGGTGCACGCGACCGACAATGCACTCACCCAAGCTGCGGTCCCTGATCCGGCTCACATAATATAAGTCGTTTTCATACACCGGCATGTCGACGGGATCGCCCGCCTCATCAACGTCTTTGACGTATACTCCGCCCTGATTGCCGCGGAAATAAGGCTTAGGGTATGGCGGTATCGCATACTCCTGCAGCGCCCCGCTACCCACCGAAATCTCCTCGACGATCACCGGTTCATCTTCTGGGGCCGCTTCGATCTCGGCACCGATTTGCACCGGAGACGTGATCTTACCCTTGAGGGGGCAGCCTTCACACCCTTCAGGGTTCAGGCTTTCAAACGTGCTGCACTTATGTGGCCCGACAATACCCTCCATCTTCTCGACGGTGTCCTCACGGGAATACTCTGGGTGATTGCGCGACATCGCATGCGCACCCTGCGCCGCATCTTCGCAGGGCATACAAATCGACAGCGCACCGCGCCACAACGGCTCACTCAGGTCTTCTTGGTTCTCGAACGCGTGCTTGATCTGCGCGCAACCTCGTCCCTCGACCGACTTGGTCAGGATAGTTTTGAACTTCGTAACCCTGTTACGCATCATGCGCTGCATCATCGGGTCTTCGTCAGCGGTCATCAACGTAGAGAACGGGAGCGGTGCAACGGACGCCTTGGGCGCTGCCTCTGGGGCGAACGCAGTCAGTGCCGCCGAAAACTCTCCGAGGGTGTACGGCGTGACCGTGCCACCCTGCATGACCTTGACGGGCAGTGGGGGGTTGCCCTTGTAGTTGTGGGTAAGCGGTACCCGCAAGATGCGTGATGCGTCACTTGTACATGTCGGGTCTGCCTCAAGTCCGTGCACAGCGCAGGCACGCTTGAGAGCCTCTGCCACAGGGCGCCACTCCGCGGTAGGCACTGGCTCCGACAGGGGCCAGTAGACGTGGACGCCGCGGCCGCTGTTGACCATATAAGGCTTGCGCAGACCTGCCGCCTTGCAGAAGCCTCGCAGCTCGGCGATGGCCGTAGGCTGATCGGCAAACTCTTTGCCGGGCCCGCAGTCGAGGTCCATGAACATAGCACGCAGCTGCAGTGTGTTTACCGCGCTGCGGGGCTTTTCGATGCTCGGGTCTTTGAACGTCGCGAGCCCGAAATACACATCGTGCTCGTTCTGATCTGCCATATACGCCGCGTCTATGAGACGGGCGATTGTCGGGTAAAACTTCTGCTTACGGAACTTCCGGCTCTCGCTGGATATGCTGAGTAGGCAGTAGTGGCCGCTGTCCCCAAGGACAGCTTGTAAAAAATCTTGTGTGTCCATTGTCGCCGCCTGTTGTTATTGTGGTCGGCCACGGGTCGCCCCGTGGCCGGCTTTTTCAGGCGATCAGTCGTCCCATTCTGCAAGGACATCCGCCAAGGCATCGGCCGACTTGGTCTCAGGTTCAGCCTTCTTCGGGGCTTTCGTGACCTTGGTCGGCTCACCAACCTCGTCCTGCTCGGACTCTTCCTTCTTGGCAGCTGGCTTCTTCTCTGCCTTGGGATCTTCCTTCTTGGTAGCGGGCTTCTTCTGCACGCCGTCTGTCTGGGCCACGGTGAACTCGATGGCCTTCTTGGCCTCGTCGCTGTCACGCAGTGCGATGGCAGCCTTCAGCTCTTCTTCGTCCAGTGCGCGCACAGGGCGGAAATACAGCTTGGGTGCTGTCGCATCATCGTCGAAGCGCATCTCGGTCATGACCGCAATGGCAGGAGTGTTGTGGGCAGAGAGGTACTTGATGTAAGCCTGCAGTCCCATGTCAGCGCCCTCGGCAGAACCGAAAATAGACGTGGCGGGCAACTGCAACTGATATACCTGATCGTTCTCGCCTTCCAACATAACCGCGAGACGCTGAGAGAAGCGGCACGCACGGCTCTCGCCTTGGCCGGAGCCTTTGACGTTCATCGGGCACTCGCCGCAAGTGGCAGCCTTGCGCTGGTCTTCGGGCACGTCGTCGCTTGGCTTGCGGGTGTCACCAGACCAGCACACAGGGGCAGACGGGTTTTCAGCGTCGAACGCACCCTCGTAGTACGTACGCCCAATAGACGCAGCATCCACGATCACCATGTTCAGCGTGCTGTTCTTGCTGACAGACACCTGCTCGCCATCGACAACCATGCGGAAACGGCTACCGCGAATACTGATCCGGCGGCCGGAAGCGCCGCTCCCACCTGCCATTTTCTTGTTGTCGTCCATCAAGGACTTGAACAAGTCACCACTTACAAGGCTGTTGCCCTTAAAGATGTCTAGGTCACTCATTGTCATTCTCCATTTTAAAGTGCTCAGATTCATCGTCTGAGTCGGGGTTAAAGTCAAACTCCATCTGCGCGTCGGCAGGTTTGCTCTCCTCGCGCTCAAGGAGTGCAGCTTCCACGCGAGCTAGGTCGAAGCGAAACACTCGGCCCATGCGCGTGTAAGTTCCGGCAGGGATGTCACCCGCCCGTACCATGGTGATAATCGTCGCTGGCGATACACCGAAGTGCGCTGCCAGAGCCGCTGTTGTAACGTACTTGTCACTACCTGTCATTTTTTCCTCACAGATATCATGTACTCCGAGTCCACATTCAGGCCCGGCGGTACGGTTTCAGGGTTTTCTTCCAGAAACTCTTTGACTGCAGTCTGGTTCAGACGCTTCTCCAAGAACTCTGGCATGCTGTGCTCGACAACGAATTGGTGCATTGCGGCCCAGTCGCTCGTCCAGTACCGCGTCTTTACTGTGCGGTAAAACATCCCCTCGGATGTGCGGACGCTCTCGACGTTCTGCTCTTTGCAGTAGTCCAAGAGTTGAGCCTTGACCGCGTTCATCTGGTCGGTCAACTTCTTGTCCTTCTCCTTGAACTCGGCCGACACTGCGGCCTTCGCGTCGCGGATCTTAATGTAGATGCGTGTCAAGCGGTCCACAGATGTGTCTACTGTATCAGTCATGTCTCTCTCCGTTTTGTGTTGTTTCGGCGTTAGTACCGTGTTTCGAACACCTAGTCAAGTGTTCCATTGTACAAGTCGATCATTTTTGAGTGCACGTCGATCTTGTCATCCAAAAGCTGGTAAAAGCGTCGCTCCACAGGGGAACCTTCAAGCTGCACAACCGTGCATTTGTTGACTTGCCCTGATCTGTGGATGCGCGCGTTCGCCTGCGCGTATGTCTCAAGTGAAGATGTCGGGCCCCACCAGACAATAGTATCGGCCGCTGTCAGCGTCACACCGTGCGCCGCAGCTTGGGGTTGGATCACCAGAACCTTGGGGTCCGTTGCCGTCTGAAACCTGCGGAAGATATCGGTGCGGTCGCCGACCTTGACGCTGCCGCTGATGATCTCGGCGGTGATGCCGTCGCCAACCAGTTTGGCTGTCAGGCTCTCGATTGTGTTCTGGAATGGCACAAACACCAGCACTTTGTTCGGTGTCTCGTCGATGACCTCCTTGAGGACTTTGTATCGTGACGAGATGTCAAACTGCAGGGTGTTGCTGTCGTCCGTATATGCCGCGCCACACGATACCTGCAGGAGCTTTGTCATCAGCACCGCAGCGTTGACTGCCGTTACATCTTCTCCAGCCGCCCGCATTGTGCGGTCCTTGCGGATGCGGTCGTAGAATGCCTGCTGCTGCTTGGTCAGCTCAACATGTCGCTTAACGTACACAAGATCTGGTAGGTCGAGACACTCGTCCTTAGTGAAGCGTATGGCCGGTTGCAGTACGCGATGCACTGTCTCCGTGGCAGTCTTCTTCGGGGCCCACTTGAAGGGCGTGATTTTTACCATGACCTCGTCGCGGAACTTACCGAAGAATTTCGGTACCCCTGTGGGGTTTACCAGCTTGGCGAGGCCGAATGCGTTCTCGGGCCCCTGTGCTGCCGGTGTTCCGGTCATCATCCACAACCACGTGTCATCTGTGACCAATCGGTGTAACGTCTTCCACCGTGCCGTCTGAGAGTTCTGGTATGCACTGGCCTCGTCGATGATGATAAGGTCGAACCCGCCCTCGGCGATCTCTTTCTCTACCACTTTCAGGCCGTCGAAGTTGATGATGACGAACTCGGCGTCGCTCGCAATAATCTTGCGTCGCTTTGCCGCCGCACCATGGGCGATGTCAACCTTGCGGTGCATCGCGAAGTTAAACAGGTCGGCACGCCATGCGGCGTCCATGATCGACACCGGGCATACGACAAGCGCGCGTTTCACAAGCCCACGTTGCATGAGGAAGTCCGCGGCCCAAATGGCACTGCCCGTTTTCCCCGTCCCTTGTTCGTTAAAGCAGAACGCACGCTTGTTCAGCGTCAAAAACTCTGCCGTGGTGCGCTGGTGATCGAACGGTTTGTACTTGCCCGGCCACTTATATCGGCCGATGATCGGCGACGGGGCAGGGTAGTTGAGGGCGCGCAGGGTCTGCACCTGTGGCAAGTCCCACTTAACCAAGACAGTGTTATCGTCGATAAGTCGACTCTCTGGGATGGCTGCAAGGATAGGGGCGGGGTTCCGCAGTTTGTACTGCAGGGCTTTATTGTCAATAATCTGCACGGGTGTCTCCTGTTATGCGCGGGGCATAATTACTTTTTCTTGGGTGGTTTACTTAGTGCGCCACCCTTTGCACGGTTATTGCTCCGGTTCTCGACGCGGTATCCGTCGCTGTTCGACCCACCGCGCGCCAGCGGTTTCTTGTGGCCAATGTCTTTTCCCGCACGTGCGGCCTTACCGTTCTTCTTGTCGAAGGCTGCTCGGGCGCGTTGCCGCTCAAGGCGCGCGGCACCTTCGCCCCGCGCCTTTTGCTGCTGGTACTCTTTCGCATAGGGTCGTGGTTTGTTCACGTATGGCATCAATTTTGTCCGTTATGGGGACACTCCGTTACTGGGCAGTGTCGTTTGCAGAGGCCGCTCGGGCGGGGGTTCCACACATCCACCTCGAACGCTTTCTCCATCTTAGCATACTCCGAAAGCCACTTTTTCCAAAGCCCACTTTCACCGTCGCGGTCGTACTTCGCCTTCACAGCTTCATTTGCAATGACGAACACGAGCCCGCCACGCACCACTTTCAGGTCAGGGAAGTGCTTGAACATGGCCAAGGCCATCAGCTCCAGCTGACCTTTTTCGGCGTAGCGTGCCGACTTGCCTGTCTTGTAATCCACGATCGTCGCGGTATCCCCGTCGATGATAATCAGATCGACAATGCCACGGAACCAAACATCCTTGGCGAAGAAGTCACACGGCTCCAACGCGGCGGTCAGGCCGAACTTGTATTCGCACAGCTTATCGCCGGGCTTGGCTGCCAGTGCATCGAGCACAGGCTGCGTGAATGCGAACCGCTCCGGCACAGGAGTGCCGTCAGCAATAAAGTCCTCGGCCGCCTTGTGGAACTCTGTGCCGTACCGCATCGCATCGGTCTCGACGTATGGGAACTCCTTGAGGACCGACGTGTGGTAGAACTGTTTCGGGCAGGTGTCGAACGCCTTGATCCGGCTGAACGACCATGCTGGTGTCTTACTGCTCATCGTCTTGCTCCTTTTTCTCGGCCATATG
>Ga0208303_1000211_pt1 | contig 24716 bp, 36 predicted proteins | sample CB_VirMetaG_2_FD_184537 | JGI IMG/M metagenome (GOLD analysis project Ga0208303, IMG submission 184537) | Freshwater to marine saline gradient viral communities from Chesapeake Bay - CB_1504_2 Viral MetaG (SPAdes) (version 4) | ecosystem: Environmental > Aquatic > Marine > Coastal | place: USA... | reverse complement strand
TTCAGATTTGAACTTGATAGTGACCATTCGAGAAGTGAATCTATGAATCTTCAATTCGTTCATAAGGCGGATAACATACTCCGCGACGATTTCTGGTTTAGCGTGACGACCTTCAATACTATACATATTAGTAACCCATCATATAATAAGCGGTGTGCATATAGTGTTTACCCAAATACACATTTCTCGACCAGAGTCTTGGATTAGATGCACCACCCAGAGCGCAATATCCTTTGTATGTTATCTGCATAATAAACTCTCTCAACTCAATTTGTACAACCATTATCTCATATTCTAAGGGTGTTGTCAACACTTCACTTAGAATACTTTGTTATAAGAACATAACTTCTTATGCTTCTTTCGGAAACAAAGGTCAAGGGTTTAATCACAGTCCCACTCAATAATCTTGTAGTTCTTCATTGCTTTTTCTTCGGCATAATCGATTGCATCCCGTTCACTTTCGAAGATCATTTCGGCAAGAAACTCGCCATCCTCTTCTAAGTAGTAAACGTAATCACTCATTTTAAAATCTCCTTAGTAGTACCAGCTGTTGTAGTGAGTGTCTTCCGCAGTAGTAGGACGAGCAAAAGAGTGAGAAGAAGTTTTGAACCCACCGTAGTTGTCGATTCGTTTCTTCATCTCTTCACCAACGAAAGAGTTGGGAACCGCACGAACATTTTGACACATCATTCTTTCACTACCTTCAACAGTTGCGGTGGCAACCTCACGGACAATGACAGTTTTTGCTGTAGGTTTCGCAACGACTTGGTAACAATCAACTTGAGTCTGTTCGTAACCCCAAGAGTCAACGAACAAGTCACCGACCTTGACGTTGGCGGCAAGTTCTACTGCCTTGACTTTGCGTTCTTCTTTCGCTTTGATTTTGTATTCAATCACGGCAAGACGATTATCAATGAACTCTTGTTGCGCTTCGTACATACGTTCAATAGTACGGTAACGAACGTGGTACTCATTCTTGAACCCAAGATGGGCACGAGGAGCAGGACGGTCGCACTTGGCAACTAAACGTTCTTCGTCAATAGTAAGAACAAGGTCGTGTTTCGCGAACAAAGCAATCATTTCATTTTTCATAATATAGTCTCTTTCAACTCAATTTGTACAGACATTATCTCATATTCTAAGAGGGGTGGCAATCAACCTCTTAGAATATTTAGTTATATCAATCATGCAACCTTCGCAGAGAATCGTGGGTACAATCGGAACCGTCCCTGACTATTAATGGATTTCATGTAGATAGTTGGTTCAGGAAGTCCTCTCTCATCTAACGCATCAAAGAACAACTGTGCATCACAGTCGCACTCTAACCATATGCTCTTGTCATTGAAGAAAGAATACTCCGAGATCTTGTTCATGAAACCAAGGTTCTCTACAGTGCGTACATCAACCTTCAGGTATGAATGACTTGGGTCAGATATATAAGTGATTGCTTTCATTTTATGCCTCCAACACGTAAGGAGTCTTGTAGGTTCCAACATTCATAGAGAGATAGTGACTGACGTGGAAGTAATCAGTCATTGCATCAGATTCATTGAAGAAGTCTGGCCCTTTCATCGCATCTTTCAGTTCAGTCAGGAACGCAACAACAGTGGCATCATCATAGTTCTCTTTGATCCAGTGTTCGTTGACTTGAATGTAATCACGCGGGCCGTACTCACTGACAGGCAAAGAACCGAGGATGTCTAAAACACCACTCTTGATGTTCACGACCAACACGCTGTGGTGACGAACGCCAATACTACCTTTCATCTTGTACTTCTTGAGGACTGCTTTGATCGCAGGGGATAGGTTCTTTTTTATTTCTTGACTTACATACGCCATAACTTTCATCTCTCTCTCATCACAATAGGGTACTATTATCTCATGATTTGGGAGTACATGCAAGCGTCTGGCGATGTTTTTTTAGATCATTTTGTTATAAGGATATAACCTTACGGTCTATTGTGCCAAGGTTCAGCTTTACGAATAGGAACAGCGACATGTTTATCGAACCACCTTCGCACAATGTACTTGCGTAGGATACCTGCAACAAAGAATATCCCAGTCATGACCACAGAGATCGTCGCTGGCCCCCATCCTAGACCCATGAATATGGACAATAGGATGAAGTTTAAAACGATGTTGATGGGTAGGGCAATAAGAGTATCACCCACTGCGAAGTTCATGGCTTCTTTATTTACCTTCATTATTTAACCTGTCATGTTCATACAGTGCAAGAAATCCGTAATGGATAATCTTTACAATATCTTTGCGGTGGTCTGCGGGTTCACCCTTCTTACCATATCGACCATTGTACTTGTCAACATTACCAAGAAAGAACCCTATACCATGACCACGGTCAACGATCACTTCAGAAGACTGGAGACCGCCTTGTCCATAGTGACCACCATAAGTCTTATCAATATACTTTGTGAACTCAGCAATCAGTTCATCTTCACGGAACTTGTAATTGGGTTTATCTCCATCAAGTAGTTTTTGGAGTTCATAATCGGCGGTGTCTACTATATCATATCTGTCGTCTATCATAATCTATTTCCTGTTGTACCAACTTGCTAATGTAAAACGAGTACCATACGTCACAGGTTTTACCCTATGAAAGTAACTGATCCCGTCATAAAAAAATATTCTACCCGTCTTAGGGGCAATAGTAGTACCGTCTTCTAACTGCGTCTCTCCACCTTGAAAATCATCATTGAGGTAGAGAACTGAGGTGTACATAGTATGTCTACTCGCAACATCATTATGCAACCCCATCTTTGACCCTTCAGGCCATCTGTAGATCTGAGCCCACTGTGTGATTGCCCCTGCGAGTTGGTTAGCGATTATACTCTGACGTAACCATATATCCTCTACCAACTCATGTTTCATTGGCATATGTTCAGCTTCACTGTCACTGACACTCACATAACTATACTTTCCCTTATTGATAACCTCCGGAGCTTTATCGTACAATCTGATTAAGGTTGCACATTGTTCCGGTGATATAAAGTTATCTTCAACATAAAAATTGTGGGGTTTCACTAGTTTACCTTTGTCTGTATTCCATCTTCTTTGGTTATGAAGAAGTTGCCATCTTCTGTTATTTCTAGGGACTCTGCCTTGAATACTCCTAACAAGACATGTATCATATCCCTAAACCCCAGTCGTTTACCATAGTACTGACCTGCGTAAAACGACACTGCCATACAACCAATTGCAATTATGGTATGTAAATACGGATCCATGCGTTTCTCCTTACGAGAAATTAATACGTTTAAGTTTCTCTCCTTGCTGACTGTCACCGATCGTTGGTGACGACAGGATATCAGGAGAAAGCGTCTGTTCAGTATTGTCCACATCAAATAGTCTCATCTTAGAGCGATCAATACCAATCACAAAACGTTTGTCACGGTTAGGATCGTTATATCGGTTCTTCAACTGTTTTACCATGATCTGTCCCATAGACTCTAACTCTTCGTTAGACACTAAGGCAAACATCAGATCTGCGGTTGCAGGTAGACCAAACGACTCGGAGGTATCTTCGAGACCCGGATCAGAGTTACCGAATCCTGATCGTGTAGTCTGAGTCGCAGACATGACCGGGACATTGAACTCTACTGCAAGACCACGCAACTCTTCTGCAATCGATTTGATATATGTGTATGAGTTTATAGAACCACCCATTGCTTTCATACGAGAGGACGCACATATATTTAGGTAATCAATGAAGATGATATCAGGTTTAAACTTCTTCTTTAGACTCAATTCTTCCAGTAAAGCACGGAAGTGGTTGGCGTGTGCCGCGCCAGTTGGATACTCTTTGACAATCAATCGACCATTGGTACGGGAACCGATGTCCGAGACTCTATCTTTGAACTGTTTCTTGGATAGATTCTGGATTTGATCAATGGGAACGTTGAGGAGGTTTGCATCAATTCGTTCAGCGATACGTTCTTCTGACATTTCCATTGTAATGTAAAGTACGTTTTTACCCTGTGACAAGGCACTTCCGGCAACGTGGCACATGAAGAGAGACTTACCAACACCAGTACCAGCAAGAGCAATGTTAAGAGTCTTGTTAGGTAACCCGCCCTTGGTGATGGTGTTGAAGTAATCAAGATCAAACGGGATGCGATCTTCTTGACGGTGGTAAAACTCGTAACGTTCATCTGCATTGTCCACATAGTCGTGACCTACACTAGTATCAAAGGATACACCAAGTGCCTGTTGAAGAATGTCGGGTAGGGAGTTCTTGGTGAGGGTCTGGTGTTTCCCATCAATCACTTGGATAGACTCCATGATTGCAAGCAAGACCGCACGATCCTGACACCACTTCTCAGTAGTATCCAATAACCATTGAGCATCATTCTCTCGTTTCTCAAACAGTTCTGGAATAAGGCCAACAGTTTCGTTGTAGTTAGATTCGCTGATAGTCTCCGACTCTTCGATCTGAAGGGTCAGAGCATCTCGGGTGGGGAGTTTGTTATACTTGGAAACGTACGAACTGATCTCGGCAAAGATTAGTTTAGGTACGCCTTCGAAGTATGGTTTTTTAAGGAAGGGAACGACCTTACGCATGTAAGAGTCGTTCGTCAATAAGTTATTAAGTATCAGATGCTCTTTCATTTTCTAGTAAACTTCCTTCTGCAATTGCATTTTCTAAAACGGATTCAAGTATATCACCCACGTACATTATGAGATCATCACGTTCTTCTGTTAACGTCTCATCAGGTGTATATTGTATCACATAATTAAACCGTAAGCAATCTTTTTCATCATCAAATCTGATATTACCAAAACGAACCACAGTCTCAGCAAAATCACCACGTAGGATGCGAACATCCCACGCCTGATCATTGTCAGACCCCTCGGAAGGGGTCAATTCGTAGTCATTTCCTTCGGATACTTTCTGCATCAGAACTCTTCTTGAAGGTCAAGAGTTAGAGTAGAGGCACCCACAATAGAATACATCTGTTTCACAAAGTCAACGAAGGTTTCGTCTGCAAGCATATCACGCCAGAACTCTGGGGTCAGTGTGTCCTTCTCACGAACCTTGGTACCTATCACCTCTCCAGTCGCACGATCAACCAATTGATACCACCCATTAGAAGGTTTAGTAACATACCCCCCAGCAAGAGCAATATCCAACAGACCAGAGTAACGCTCAATGCCACCATCCCAAGAAACTGAGATAGGAATCTTCGACTTCTCTTTAACAAATCGAGACTTTTCCACATTGATAATAAAGTCATAACCGGTGATCTCCGTACCTTTCTTGTTCTGTCGTCTACCCAAAATCCAGATGTTGTCTGCACTGTAGTAAATACCAGTACCACCACCTACAATCTCTTTTGGAAACAAACCAATCTCTTTGTAGGTGTGATTGATAGCGAGTAACGGAATGTTCTTCATAGTCAGGTAAGGCGTTGACATACGGAACAAACCTTTGAGTGCCTTCGCACGGGACATATCGGCGACACCTTTCTCGTTCAGTGCATCATCCAGTTCTTTCTTAGACGCAAGGTTACCAATAGAGTCAATTACAATAATGACTTTATCGTTCTTACCGATCTCTTCTAACTGGTTAATGAGATCAAACTTCAGTTCTTCGACATTAGTAATAGGAGTGTGAAGTACACGACTAGTATCAATACCAAAGTTTTCGAAGTATGATTGGGGTGAACCGAACTCAGAATCATAGAACAACATGATTGCCTCGGGGTCAGAGTTCATATAGGCACCAGCAATCTTCAAGGCAAAGGATGTCTTGAAGTGTTTACTTGGCCCTGCGAGAACAGTGAGACCCGATCCCAGTCCACCGTCCAGTCTCCCGGACAGTGCGACATTCATCATGGGAACATCAATGTTTATCAGTTCTTTCTCTTGGAAGAACTCCGACTTATCAAGTACCGCAGTACCAACAACTCGGGAGTTCTTCTGTAGTTTCGCCATCAATGACATAATATAGATTCCTCTTTAGGATAAACAATTTTCAATAAGGGTGAGTGTGTCGGTTGCACCTGCAAAGATACGACCATCATACTCCTGAGCACCAGTCACAAAGTTAGGCGTTACACCCTCACCAAGTGCACTACAGACCAGACGATTCACAATCATAGGATTGGCATTCTTCATGTCCATAACTGCCTCGTGCAGTTCGTCAAAGTACTTCTGTCGTACCATCTTGTAACCCGATACACCTAGACGAGCATAGATCGCATCTGGCACAGTACCAGTGAGCAATGTATCAGCGTTGAACCATGACGTGCCACGCAACACCTGAATGTGTTGTTCCAGTGCCTTACCGGTACCACCGATAATCTGTACAGGTGACATGATAATATCCTGCACGTTCAGAGAGTCAGAAAGATCAGGCATGTACGTGATCTTATTCTGGAACACCTCTCTAGTCAATGCCATCATCAGACGTTCATATGTCTCGACATTGATACTAGACCGGATACAAACACCCGCACCACTTGAACGAATCAACCTTTGCGTAGCAGAAATGAAGTCTGCATCGTTGAGGGTATCGTTCTTCTTAACACTAATCTCATCACACCAGAACGCAATGTTTGGTTTCCAACTGAGACACTCATCGAAGGAATCTCCTTCAGCACTAAAGATCTGAACCTCAACACCTAAAGGCACATCGAACGCACGGGCAGTTGCACTGGTCAATACGTTATCGCCACCAATGATTGCAACCTTGAGATCCTGTCTTTCTTCAGACGCCATTTCTTCAGCAATCGTCTGACCTTCCGGCATTTCCATCACTTCACCTGTTACTACTTCTTCTTCATTAGACATAATTGTCTCCTAGTTATTTCGATATGCATATTCTACTGCTCGATCCGCTTCTACCTCAAGTGGACGGCTAGTATACCAATTTCCGGTGTCAATGTCAAGCTGTCGACATAAATCCGCGATTTCTCTTGCGGTGATTGGATATCCCTTCGTGATCGCAGTACCGGCAGTTGCGACCATGATTTGATACATCTTGTGATACCAACCTGTTTCTGAAATATACTGGTAATCCCTCGCCAGCATCTTTGGAAAGAACGGACAATCATGATAACTTGTCCACACAAACTCTGTATTGTCCATAGAGTTCTTCCGATGTGATATGACTGCCTTCTGTAATTCATCTGGTAGTCTATCTAGGAAACTCTTTCCCTCCTTCTCTTTGTACGGGTGTTTACCTATTAGATAATCCGCATCCACGGGTCGACCTTCATTACGCCATATAAAGTTATACGCACCCTCATAATCTGCGGGGACGTAATACATACGACTCAGATCCTTAGTCTGTTTATCTCCTATCTCATTGAGTTCAGTGTTGAGTGCCCACCAGAACGCTTTGAGTTGATCCGATTCTACTTCTTCTCCTAGATTAAACACCAGTCTAAACTTGGGTTTCTCCTTACGAGAACTCGCTGTACTGTAACAAACAAAGTCCCAGTGACCATAGTCAGCGACCAACTTATCCTTTAACTCGTCTGCGGGGATATCTATATCATCCACATCTACCGCTGCCCACCCAGACCAACACTCCACGTTCTTATTACTACGTGTGGTATCTACAGTATACTTAGCAGGACTGATTAGAGGTGCAGTTGCCTTCGTATCGGGTTTGTCTGATAACATATACAACAGATGCACAAACTCATCCCATGTCTTAAATGACATAGTCTTGTGCGTCTTGTTATCATAACGATTCTGAAATAATGTCAGAGAGTACATAATGCGATTTCATTCACGTAGTTTTTACCTTTCCATTCCTGATCATATTTAAAAACCTCAACTGGTCTGTAGTCAGTATACTTCAGTACAGTATTACGGACTTCTCCTTGATCCCAGTTGTCAATCAGACAATGCTTGATGCCTAGGTCTTGACACATAGTGGAATCAAACTCTACTGCCCAAGCCTTATGATACCCGTCTATGAGAGCAAAGTCAAACCAATTCGTAAAGTTTTCTAACATATCATTCTGTACGTACTGAGTCTTACCCGCTATATGAGTAAAACGATCCCCATACTTTTTCTTCATCTTCTCAATCTGTTCCAATCGAAGTTCAATAGGAGGTTGTTCCTTGGACATGTTGGGTTCTTCCAATGGGCCAATGCACACTATATCTGCGTCTTTATATGTCTCTAGTTGGTAGGTACTAGAATGTCCCCATAGGAAACCAATCTCCAATACCCGTTTGGGTTGGTACAGTTCCTGTGCACGGTTGAATGCCGCCATGATCTGGTCAGTGGGTGGCATGTATCCCCAACCATCAGTAGGCCAAGGCAAGTGGTCTAGATTCATATCATAAAGTCCTCAAGGTTTACACGTTCTTCCGCAGTCCAACCCAACGCATCTAGAATAGGCGTAAGGGGATCTAGGAAAGTCTTATCAAACATTTTACCATAATCGATCTTAGAATGCAAGCCCAACTCAGGTGGTAGACCCATCGGGAAGGATACGATGTTCTCCTTCAGTACATTAGGAACCTTCAAGTAGATGAACTTGATCTTCTCACCGTCTTGGATCTGTTCATACTTATCAGTTAAGTCGGCCTTCTGTAATGCATTGTTGTACAGTAACGCACCCCGAACATGGATTGGCGTACCCTTACCATAGATCCTGTCCTTGTCAACCCACTTGGTAAGGTCAGAGATACCACGAGGGAACGAGATCTGTTCTGGCGAGAACTTGGTAAAGTCACGGCGGAACTTCGCGATCGAGTCCTGCGTTGCACTCTCGTCACCAGTCACCATCAGTTTAAACATACTCTTCATCTGATCACGAACCACGGTGGGGGTGGACGACTTGATCGCCTCGATACCCATCATCTTGAGTTTAGGTTCTGCGTACTGGACACCCTCGTTATTATGCACGTTCAGGATGTATCGTTTCTTCGCCATCCAGATACCACGGTCTGCGATTACCTCACGTCCCATCTCCATGCGATTCTCGTATGCGTCAGTTTCTTTTGCGAGACCGGCATATGCATTCGCAATAATCTTTTCGAAATGTTCTGAACAGATCTTGTCAAGGAACTTCACTGGATCCTTGGGGTTGAACTTCTTGACCAGTTTGTCCATACCAATGTAGACCGAGTCAGTATCAATTGCGATTACATAATCTTCGTCAGTCTCCAGAAGATTGTTCATCTCATCATTACATGCCTTCTCTGCGAGTTTGATTGCACGTTGACCGGACATAGTAATGCCCTCTGCGATACGGTGGTCAAAGTATCGGAACCATTTGTTCGCAAGTGCACCATAGAGACTGTTCATAAGGATCTTGATACCCATCTGTTGATTGTCAAGGTTCGCAATCTCATGTTCCAACTTCTTGGTGGGTGCATTCTCATACTGTTGTTTCTTCTTCAACATCTCCTGTTTGATTACTACTCGGTTGTTGTAGAACTTCTTAATCACCTTGGGAATCACACCGAGTTTATCATGGGTGTATCGTACACCATTCGCAGCAAGTGCGCCCTCTTTGAACCGAGGAGATAACAGAGTCTCGGGAGACATGTTGTATTGTACAATGATGTTGGGATACAGGGAGTTCAAGTCAAACGACACCACCCAGTCATGACCACCCACCATTGGATCCTTCACGTAACCACCAACGATCTTACCTGCATCATAATCAATTGGGGGACGGGGCGGAATGACCACATTGTCAGCCAACAGTTCGTTGTAGATGATCGTATCCCAGATTGCTGTGGTACCTAGTGCGTCATTGAAGTTAGTCTTTGCACCATAGGACATAGTCATGACCAGAGAGATGATACCAATCTTCTCCTCTAGTTGTTCCACCAACTCAACATCTTTGATGTTATAGTCAATGAACTTCTGGTAGTCATTCTTGTACAGTGCATGGAGGGTACCATGTTCCTCATAGGACAGTTTACGTTCACCCAATACCACGTGTGCAATGTTGTCCAGTTTGTAGGACTCTTGCTGACCATAGGTGTTGAGAGTAAACTTCTTGAACAGGTCGAGGTAATCTAGTTGAGTGATACCCTCAACCTCGTATGCCTGCTGTTCACGTCCTCCTAGGGTCATAACGGTACGAGAGCGCACCAGTTTCCACGGAGACAGGCGCTTGGCGTTATCCCACCCTATGAGACCAGTTATTCGGTTAACCATGTAGGTCATGTCGAATAGTTTACTATTCCAACCGGTCACGATGTCCGGACAGTTACCTTCCCACCAACCGAGGAATGCTTTCAGTAGAGATTCTTCATCGACACATTTGAAGTAGGTGGTAGTATCTTGTGCGTCATAGTCTTCCAGACCCCACACGTAGAACTGACCAGATTGATTACTCTTAACAGCAATAGAGATGATAGGATGTGCGGCATCTTCAGGTTTAGGGAAACCCGCATCTGACTGCACCTCAATATCGATATAGGTGATATTGATCTTGGACGTATCCCACTTGAGATCAGATGGGTAGTTCTTGGAGATGAACTGCGAAACGTAGTTGGTGTTGCCGTGTACCGTGAAGTTGGGTACGTCTTTATACTGAGCAACGAACTCTTTCGCCTCTTTCATCGAACCCATCTCTACCGGTTCGACCGACTTCCCATAGAGGGAACGGAACTTACCAGTAGCTTTGGGCGACTCGATGTAAAGAGTGGGGTTGAAGGGAATGCGATCGGAGATGCGTTGACCATCCTCGATGCCGCGAAGCAAGATATTGTTCCCATAACGGGTCACATTGGTATAATATTTCATGTACGTAGTATATCAAGAACGGCACTACTTGTCAAGCGTTATCCAGTTATAATCTGGATGAACTTCCCTATCATATTTACGCTTGCCTGTATCGGTCACAGTACCACCAAACTCCTCATCGATGATCTGAATGATAGGAGAATCCCAGACCTTGATTGGTTTGGTGTAGGCAGAACTCACATCAACGTTCAGTCCAGTCTTATTACAGTAGTCTGGGTTCTGGAAACGGTTTGCAGGCCAGTAGGTATTGGGGTGGATATTCTTTTTAGAACGACAGTACTTATCGGTGACGACATGTAACAACTGCATTGGGCCACGTTTGTAACCTTTCTCGAATGCATCACAATACATCTGTGCGACTTCTGGGACTGTAGTCCAGAACTCATTTGCCATACCCAGTTGCAGAGAAGAATCTTTGGTAGTCCACTTAGACATGATCATACGGAAGGTGTCTTCACACTCGGGTCTTAGGAATGCGTCATGTTCCAACATCCATATACGTTCACCTGCTGCCATGCGTTTTGCTGCACGATAGTGGGTATGGAATGCTGCAAGTTCTTGAGGTGACCGACCAGAGAGGTCGTTGTTAACCCCTTCTAGTAATGTGTCTGGGGTAATACACTGTACTACCGTAACCTCAAAGATATCTGATACACGTTGGAATGACTCCAATGCAACCTGCATATATTTGACAGCGAGTGGATTACCGAAATCCACATTCATTATACCACGAGCTACACTCTGCATTATGCTTTAGAACCTACCACTCTACGTACGATATCGTTATGATTAAACTCTGCCCAGTACAACTCGAATGCAATCCCATCTTTGGTACCTTCGAACTGGTGAATCTGACCCGGTTTAACCTGAGTATATTGACCTGCTTTTAGAATGGTTTCATCGACTAGACCGTCTTGATCACCGTCTTGCCAGACCCGTACTATCATCTCACCGGACTCACAAAAGAACCCGTTCCACTTAAACTCGTGGAGATGTTCCGAACACTTGAAACCTTTTTTAAACTCTATTCTGTGGAACTCCAGTACACCATTTGCGGCGACTAATTCTGTCTGTCCCCATAATTTCCCTGCTTTCATAACGACTCCCTCAACTCAGTATAACCACCAACATAACTCCACTCATCTCCCTCTACGGTAAAGATCTGTGGAACTGTACGAAACGCTTGACCTGCGACCTCCATGAGACGATCCTGTTCCGCAGGGACAACCTGCGTCAGACAGACGTATTCATACTGAAGTTGTTTATCGGTACAGAGTTGTTTTGCCTGTCGGCAGTACCCACAGGTGGGGGTTCCAATTATAACATATTTCATAAGATCACCTTTTCATTTCACTTGTTATATCTAGACAATAAAAAAGAGAGGGTTTTGACGCCCTCTCTCCGTGTTACTTAGGTCTTAACTGGTCTCGTCACTTTTCTCATCATCAATTCGTTCGTCTGTTTTTTCGACCCAGATTCCGTCAACTATAATTTCATAGTCGCTTAGGCTAGGCTTTTGAACGACCATAACATAGTGAAGGTTTTGTGTAAACTCCCTGTCTATGTTAATCTGGTTGATGTGTGCAATCTCTGCGGCTAAACGCCGTGCAGTGATAGACATATCTTCCATGTCGCTAGCAGTCGCAAATGAAGAGAGGAAAGTGAGTCCAATTACTATTAGACAATTCCTCATGATACTCCTCCGAGTTATCCTATTTGGATTTTACGGGGACGCTTCTCTTCGGGGATAACAACTTTCAGATTAATGACCAGTAGGCCATCCCTAAAATCAGCTCCATTTACAACAACGTGTTCTGACAGTCTAAAGGTTCTTCGGAACTTTTTCGCAGATATTCCTTTGTGAATATATTCGCGTTCTTCCTTGGAGACATCCGCAGTGACGATCAGAATCCCTTCACGTACATTCACGTCAAGATCTTCTTTCTTGTAACCGGCGATTGCCATTTCTATTGCGAACTCTTCATCGGTATGTCGGACGACATTGTGCGGGGGATAGAGTTTCGAGTTTTCTGCTACGTCTTGTAACTTCTCAATCTCTGTCCAAACGTGGTCAAATCCAATAAAGTGCGAACGTGGGAAAGTAAATGCTTTAGATACCATAACGGTTTCTCCTTATTATTAAGCGAGGTGTTGTTAGTGTGACCCGACCATTCGGCATCACGGTGTTATTTATACGTGTGTTACGTTACTATTGGTAAAATTACTGGTAAGTTTGGATATTGTCCGTCTTCTATCCAATGCATTTCGACCTTTGTATTTCCGATCTGCACTGTATACTTCCAACTTCTTTCACTATATTCAATCATAATCATGTCTCAGCTATGTAAGTAGATGGGTCTGGATCTTGTTCTACACCAAAGGAGAACGTGACCCGAGAGTTCTCCGTGATGATCTGGTGATGCATTCCTCTAGGTATCCAGACACAATCGCCTGGAACAAATGCACGTGGTGTGTCTTCGAAGGAAGTACCTTCCACACGGATCTTTATCTCCCCCAACACTTGGACAAGGAACACATCCATTTTGTCTTTGTGCCATGGGTAACTGTCACAGTCCCTACCAAACCCAAAGAAACATATATTAGTAATAGGGTTCTTATGAAAGATCCCTTCCATCGTCGTGGCAATATATTTTGCAAACTCCGGTGATGAGGGTCTCTTGTGAGAGTTCTTCAAGAAGAATCGCATCTTCTCTTTGTGGTGATCGATTATCTCTTTCGGGTGGGTGTCGAGAAACCTTAACGCCTTATCCCACGTCCAAAGTTCTTTCTCTTCGAACTTTCCCCACGTGGGTATACGATATTCAATCTCTTTACCATCTGGTAAAGTCTTAGGGGGATCAACAATAGTATCACCCCCCACAAATGAATCTGTCATCTAGTACCAATATTATATTTGGGACACAAACTCCACTCATCTTTCTCCTTAAAACCAATGATCTTGATCTGTCGGAGGGGTGCACAGTCTGCGGCTAGGTTAGGGTCAACGATCTGAACTAATCCCCAGTCTGCCAGTAACGTTGTGATACTATTACGTCTCTGTAGATCTGACAACTCTAGATTAGATTTCTTACCGTCAAGTAAAAATAGTTCTTTGAAGTGTACTATGAAGTACCGACCCTGCTTATGTAGAATATGACAAGACTGGTACAACTTCTTCTCGCGGCGACTTGCAACGCCAATACGGGTTAAAGTTTCTCGTACCTTCAAAAAATCATCTGGTTCGTTAAGGATGATTTCTAACATATCATCCGGTGTCCATGGATTAGTTTCTTCCACCTTTATATATCCTCGCTTTTATCTCTTTAATTTGAGGAGGGGATAAAAGTGACAGAACGGACTTTGCCTTAACATTGCTATATCCATAATATTCCTTTACCGCATCCAAGTCTTCAATTTCAGACGGTTTATTCCATTTGGAGAACCGTTTTCTTTTTCTAATTATATTTAGTAAAAAATCGAATTGAAGTTTATTGTCGAGATTATAATACTGATTCATAACGTTTGCTGCTATAACAGTATCTGCGAAGTATGACAACGTGCCATTGGTAATATAGGGAAGATACTCTGCTTCCGTTTCCTTACTTACAATCAAATGTTTCTTAGAGTAATTTATCGCGGTTATATAATCGAACGGTTTATTGCTCATCGTAACCACCTTGTCTTTGGTATGCGTTTGCTTCTATTAGGTATTGTAACACATCTACATTCGCACCACAAGCCTCTCCCATCTCTTTAAGTGCACTCATGTCCTTGGGGAAACAGTGTCCACCGTAACCCGCGAAACCATCGGGGCCAGGCACTTGAGTGTGACTCTCGTTGACTCGGGGATCCGTGCAGACGGCATCTACCATGATATCAAAGTCCTCGAAACCACACTGTTCGTAGATGTGATGCATCTGGTTAAAGAACACGACTTTAGTTGCGAGGAAACAGTTCAACACATATTTTGCGAATGCCGCCTGTTGCAGACTAACGAACTTAACAGTCTTCAGATTGGGTAGTACGGGTTTGAAGAGTTCGTGCCAGAACCTCATGTGTCCACCACCATAGATCGCGAACTCACCTTCCAGAAACTCCTTGGTAGGATCTGCACCGGTGGTACCTTTGAGGAACTCAGGACAAAACGTCACATTGGGCCCACAGTTCTCTTCCAACCACATAGGGTCTGTAGTAGATTTGATCATGATCTTAGTACCATGATACTTCTCCATCACATCTTCTACATTTTTTGTGGTACACTTACCCGTCTCAGGATCCATAGGTGTCGCCACACAGATGATAACACCAACCGGAGGTTCGAGTCCCTCCGGATCATAGTCGTGTCCCTTATAGGGATCATCGATATACAAATCGACATTGGGGTGGTTCTCTAGTGCCGCAGCAGTCGCGACGCCAACAGGCCCATACCCCGCAACAATTATCTTCATTATGCTAACTCCACATTTGCCATCACTTCAGTTAAACACGCAACCATATTCAATTCATGATCAGCAACAAACGCATCCTTGTATTGGTAGTCCGCGAGGATCAGAACCAACTGGGGAATAGATTGTTGATCGATGTTCTCAAACATCTGATCATATATAGTGCGGAAGATAACAGACGAGTCTACGTCAATGTTATTAGTGACCCACTGACGCATAGTCTTGAAGTTCTTCTCCTTGAGAGACTTATACAGTGCCTCATAGGATGCATCAGTCTTGTTCAAGTTACTGATCTTGAGTTCACCACCGATAGAGGCACGTTGCAGTTCGTTAAGAATGCGTCTCCAGTCCGGTGCATGTTTCATGATGAGTTCAGCAACTCCCTGTTGATTGTCCATCTCGACCTTTTCAATCTTCAGGATATCAGTCACGCGGGCCATGAAGTCACCACACAGTGGTGCCATAGACTTCTTGTTGGTATTGAACTCATACACACCACAACGAGAGTGTAGAGGTTCGATGATACGATTCTTGAAGTTGCAGGTCATGATGAATCGACAGTTATCTGAGAACTCCTCAATGAATCCACGCAATGCGGGTTGGGTAGAACGTGGGTTAAGGTAGTCTGCCTCATCTAGGATGACAACCTTGTAACCACCCATTAGGGACACAGACGATGCGAAACGTCTGATCTTATCGCGTAGGGTATCAATGTTACCGTCTTCCGAACCATTGATTAGAATATAGTCAAGGTCAAGTACGTTACATAATGCACGTGCGACCGTAGTTTTACCCAGACCCGCAGTACCCGTAAACAACATGTTAGGTAGTTCACCGGTCTTTAGAATGTCCTTGAATGTCTTCTTGAGGTTGGCAGGAAGGATGCAGTCGTCAATATTTTGAGGGCGGTACTTTTCGCACCAGAGAAAGGTATCAGTCATAAGATTTCCATAATAAAGTAAAAGGGTTTCATAAGTTGTACATTGTACACTATAAGAAACAAATAAGCAAGAAAAAAGGGAACCTAAGTTCCCCTATTCTTTAGAGTTCGTGATGTGTTGCCAGTGTAGACATCAGTTTCGTCTTAGTCCAAGACTTGTATACTTCTAAGTCCAATTGTGTGGCCATGTCGAACAACTGCTCTTTGGTCATACTATTTAACTCTTCAATAGTCATCGTGGGCTTCTTCTTAGTTTTGGGTTTAGGTTTGGGTTTGGGTTTGGGTTCGACCTTAGTGACAACAAGTTCCTCACCAACATTGGGAATGTCAAGATCACCAAAATACTTATACCCTATAAATGCCACAACCGCAACGAGAACAACATAAAAAAGAATCTCTAACATGTTATCCCTCCGAAGGAGTTTCACCTTCACCCTGAAGTGTCTCAACCTTTTGGATCAATGAGATACACTGATCTCGTAGTTGACCAATAGTTGATAACTCTTCACCTCTAAAACCACCGCGTCCGGCGACCGTATCTACAACCGCGACTGTACTACGCGTCACTCGGTTTACTAGATCCATTATATCATTATCCACAAGTTTGTCCTCTATTTAATTAAATTGACTAGATTTCTGTAGCGCTACCCAATACTCCATATTGGATTCTTTATTCACGAAATGTGAAATAAACTTAGACGATAGTGCAACACGATAGTCGCCGTCTTCTAACAACCTAAGATTGTTGATATTGAATACAACCTTGAGGTCTGGATACTGTGATTCACCTTCCACAACAATACTGAATGCATGTGAGGTTTCATCGTCATTGTCCTTAACGGTTAACGTTATCAGTCCATTATCTATATGGACGTTAACTTCACTATGACCCAATGCACCCGCAGCACTCTTGACACGGTTCAGAGTCTGACTATCCAGAGTAAACCACGCATCCTCACCCGGTAACGTCAGATCGCCCTTTGCAGTTGTCAGAGTATCAGGTGACGAATAGAAATACTTGATCTTAGAACGACCAGTAGAATCCGAGATCGCGACACTAGATTGATCAAAGTTCAGGTTAGGACTGTCCACCAATCCCATTACACTGAGAAACTCACGCAGATCGTATATGCCAAACGATGTAGGGAAGTCTACGTCTAGGGTTGCCTTTGCGAGTACAGTTCTAGACTCAGAGACGGTTCGAACTACATTACCCTCATTGAAGTAGATGTTTCCATTGATACCCGCGAAGTTACGCAGGACTTGTGTAGCGCGATCTGATAATTCCATAATATATTCCTCGATTAATTAAAGTACATTCTAACAGAAGTTTGTGTCGTTGTCAAGCGTAGGTGCATCTTCTTTTAAAAATATCTGAATACACTTACGAAACCTTCTCTCTTGTATAGTGGTAGACCGATGTTCTACGTCCGTAAGGGCCACTGCCTTGTTATATGCGGGGGTTATTCTATTTACTTTACTCTCTTTATCTTTATACAGGAAGTCCCCACCCCATTCAATCTCCCAATTCCGATTCATATATATCGTTATCGCACCTATCCGTGTTGAAGTGGGATCGTCACGTTTAAAATCTTTGTGCCATTCAATACGAGACCCTCCAGTCCACACAAAGAACTGCATAGATTCTACAGTCTCCGGAGACCATGTAGGATAGACCTTCTGAATGTCCTTGAGGATGTTATCATATAGTGCTCTATTACTATTATAGATCTTGTGAACGAGCACAAGGTTTTCATAACGTTCTGCTTTGGGGTGCATCAAGTCCGTACCCTGTGCATTCTGCCATCCAAAGTTGGTAGTCCACACATGATCAGTCGACCCTATCAGATGATCACAATACCTCGATGCGGCATCAATAACCGGTTCCGATAGGAAGTTCGGATGTTCTCGAAAGAAGTATGGATTAAGCATCATGCACCGTACTGAAGTTACCTTTCTTGATAAACTCTATCTTGTCTTCGAACTTACCATCAAGCAACTCTCCCTTATGAGAGATAACATATGTGTTAGTATCACCATCAAGGGTATCAAGTATACTGGTCAGGTTGTCGATACCTTCCACGTCCAAAGATGAATCAAACGTCTCATCTAGTATCAATAGGTTAGTCGCAACAGAGTTTTTCATCTTCGCAATCTGTCTCCACGTAAACAGTAACGCCAGATCGATACGTTGTTTCTCACCCTCAGAGAACGAGTCATAGGAGAATGCATCACGATGACGTGATCGGATAGTCTCCTTGAACTGTTCGTCTAGGTTAAACGATACAAAGAAGTCTAGAACCTGTAGATACTTGTTGACCAACTGATTGATGACAGGCAGGTACTCCTTCACAATCTTAGTCTTGATACCAGTGTCCTTCAACAACTCAGTGATTACCATACTGTACGCAACGGATTCTGCAAGGTCGCCCTTGATGTCACGTAGTATCTCGCGATCATCATTCTGTGCAGACAGAGTCTTTCTTTCTTCTGCAATATCAGTAGTAGTCTCATCCTGTTTGGCCAGATACTGTTGTATAGTAGTAATCTGTTTCTGGAGTTGACCGATCTCTACTTGTTTACGATCTTGTTCAGCGATCATATCCTGTAGTTTCCGAGTCTCTTCTACTACGCCCACCATTCTCCCAGTGAGTTTGCCGAGTTCTTCGGATGCTTTTGATCTTGCGTCTGTGAAGTGTTCGTGCTTGGTTTCTGCTTCTGAGATCTTTTTCTCTTTGAAGGTAGTTTCGATCCCTTGTTCACAGGTGGGACAAGAGGAGTTATCTTCATAGAACTTCTTCTCCTTATCTAACTCCTTCAGTTTGGAGTTGAATGTTTTATCATACTGTTTGATCTGAATCATCAGACTATTGCACGAGTCATGTTCTGTTTTCAAAACATGTAGTGAGTCACCATCGACCGGTGTCATAATGGAACGTATGTCCTCAATCTCAGACTCAAGTGTTGTAATCTCGTTGAGTTTCTCGTTGCGATTGTCCCGTTTGTTCTTCTCCAGACTCTCCACATACTTGGTCTGTGTCCTAATCTTATACTCTAGGTTCTCTAGGTCAGACTGATTTGCACGTACCTTTTCCTTGATAACCGAGAACTTCTCTTTGAGAACAACATTCATCTTGGAGAATACGTTGATGTCCAGTAGATCCTCGATCACTTCACGTCTGTGATTCGCAGGTAACTGCATGAATGGCACGAACGAACTACTGCCCAGTACAATGATCTGGTGAAAAGATTTGTGGTTCAGTTTCAGAATGTTCTGTTCTAATACTTTCTGATACTCTTTACTATGGGAGTCTTGGTTAATAACCTTCTCGTCGCGCCAGATCTCAAACTTAGTTGGTTTGATACCACGCACAATCTTGTACTCAGACCCAAGCGCCGTGAACTCTACTTCGACAACACAGTTCTTATTGTTTACACTATTGACCAACTGACCTTTGGATACGGATCGGTGTGCTTTACCGAACAGGGCAAATGATAACGCGTCCAACATAGTAGACTTACCGGCACCGTTCTGACCCACTACTAGAGTGGAGGCAGACTTGTTCAGATCTATTTGGGTGAACGAATCACCAGTACTAAGAAAGTTCTTATACTTTAGTTTTGAGAATATAATCATACGAGTTCGAGTGTCTGCGCCTCTATCATCAGTTCGCGTACCATGCCTTTGATGGTATCCTTGTTCAGTGGAGTATCCACCGCATTTATATAACTATACAGTAAATCTTCCGTACTGTCAACTGATATTTCATTATCATTTACAGAACCACCTACAAACTCCTCAAAGTTCTCTGCGATCTTGAGTTCATGTATCTTACGGGAATTGATCCTATCTACGAACTGATCAAAGACTTTAGGATCTGACTTGTTAACCACAATCAACTTAACAAACTTATTATCGAGGTGGCGAAGATCCGTGAACAGTGGATTCTTCTCCTTATCATTATAGTAGATCTTCTCGAACAATGTCTCTGTATTAACTACAGGGGTAATCTCACGGGTGTCAGTGTCTAGGATATGGAAGTGCTTGGGGTCATGTGCATCACTCCAGAAGAACTCCATCTGCGACCCGAGGTATTGTATGTTACCACTCTGCGACTTGGTGTGGAAATGACCAGAGAGTACCATATCAAAACGATTGAACACAGATGCCCTCATACCATGCGTACAGGGAATACCCGCAGACATCTCAAACCCTTCTAACTCAAGGTGTGCACCGATCACGTCTGCCTTACAACCTTTGATGAACTTATAACATTCTTCTTCGTTGTCCTCATTAATCCAAGGAATCAGTCCCATAGGCATACCATCATATTCAACCACCATAGGTTTCTCGATGATACGTACCTCTTCCATGTAGTGACCGAGTAGTTCTTTGAGGGCATTCAAGTCATTGGTATTCTTGTAGAACACGTCATGGTTACCGGGAATGATATCCATGTGGATCTTGTACTCACGCAACTTCTCCAGAAAGATCTTCCGGTTATGTTCAAGTGCACGAAAGTTAATGAACTTACGGTTATCGTAGTAGTCGCCAAGATGCAGAATCTTGGTGATACCATTCTCGCGTAGGTATGGGAAGAACACGTCACGGTAGAAACGTTCCTGATAGTCCATCATTACTTCAGATGAATTACGGATACCACAGTGCGTATCATTCAGTATAGCAATCTTCATTCGATCTCTTCCTCTTCCAGAAAGTCAGATAGGTCAGAGTCTACACGTCTGCGACGGCGTTTACGTACCTCCTTCGCATATAACTTCACCTTCTGATCGGTATCTTGGACAACATCAATACGTTCACGTAGACCATCAACAAAGGACTGGGTCTGACGTACGGCTTCTTCATTGTTACCATCAAGAATCAACAGAGAGAGGTCACTCTCGGCGATGAACTTCATCTTGATATCTTGTTGTTTCTTCTCTTTCTGAATACGGCGAAGGAACGCATACCACGCAATCTGAGTAAAGTATGCAAATGCATTAGGTGACTTGGTTCTGGTCGCCTTGGTTATGTCGTAGTTGTCGATTGCCTTGAGACAGTTCTCTACTGCGTCCATCACCATCTCTTCTCTATAGGTGTAACGAACGAAGTTTGCCCGATGGGATAGTCCTTCTGCGATCTTTAGAAAACATCGAGCGATGTAGTCCGTCACGACAGGTCGAGGTTCTCCTTCGGAAGATCTGTCTGTTGCATCTTTAACGTAATCCACCACCGCAAGTGAGAACTCTGCGTTGTTTACATAATGCGGTTTGTCTTTCGGTTTCATAGTCATCTCCATTTGATTTAGTACACTATAACAAAACTACTGGGTATTGTCAACCCTTTCACAGACCCTTCGTCTCAAATCAGATGTGGAAAATCTATGATCCCTTTTGTTGAAGTATATCTCAATACCTCTACTCGCACATATAGCACGTCCTGTGAATGTTCCTGACTTATACTCGGAACCTATGATCCGAACATCGATCTGTAATGCGGATAGGATATCCTCTAGATCTTGTTCGGTAACATAAGGTATGATCTCATCGACATACTGCACGGCGTTTAACTGTGTGTAACGTTCGACTACGGTTTGAATGGGTTGGTTCTTCTCTTGTCGGTCTAAACTAGGATCTACCTGTAGTCCACATATAAGGTAGTCACACTGAGTCTTTGCCTCTCTCAACATTGCGATGTGACCTGCGTGTAACAGATCGAATGCACTACATGTAAATCCTATTTTCATAAAAAATCACTTGCCATATTATAAAAGAAATGTTACCCTAAAGCCATAGCTCGCCAGGGAGTGAATACTCAGATTAATGAATAGTCTTTGGGTCAGCTGGGAACTGTAGGATATTAGAAAAATCAGAATCTGATCTCATTATTTCTGGTACACTTAGTTTCTCTAGTGCACTTAGTAAAACACGTTCATCTTCTGCATTACGTTCAACCAAACGTACTTGACGTTGTTTACCTGTTTGATGCATCTCATCTACTGCATCTATATATTCTTTTGCAAACATGGGTGCCGGTTTACATGTACTGACGACATGATCGGTATTCACCAACATATAGTTGAGATGGTTTTCTTGCATAGTCATCCACGGACGTAGACCATAGATTTGATCTTCGTCTTCAGTCCAACTAATAGTAAGCATCATTGCGTTCCGCACAATCAATTCTTTACTATTTTCATCAGGCCATTCGATAACTTCGCAGATCATCTCCTCACCAGATGCCATTCTAACCTGTAGAAAGTTCTTTTCCGAATACATCATTATATAGGTACCTGCGTTATTTTAAAGGGAAACTTCTCACGTGCGTATATTTTTACTCTCTCTGCACTATGTAGTAGTGTAAAGTTCTTCTTAGATTTGATGTGCAGATCATCCGCAATATCATATAACCTTGTAGTACTACCGTTGTCTGACAGTCTTAGTCCCCGTCCAATCGACTGGAGAACACGTATCTGAGACTTTGACGGACTAGCAAATATAATGTTATGGATATTCTTAATATTAATACCAGTACTAAAAGTACCAAGAGAAGCAAGAATAATACTATTGTTCTGACGATCGACGATGTTTCTGATTTGTTCTCGGTCTGTAGTCTTAGTCTCCCCAGAGACAAAAAAGAATCTCTGTCCATCCTTTAACCTGTTCTCTATTAAAGGCCGTAAAACCTTCCCGTGTTTATCCACAAGGTTGAACAACACAAGAGTGTTTCCCTCCAGACGCGCTGCAAGGTTGGCGATGAAGTTATTACGTTTTTCATATTGAACAATAAAGTCGATTTCATCTTGATAAGTTCTTCCATCAGTTAGTTGACAAAGTTCCCGTTTATATTTAAGTAGTATGATATCTATATCTAATTTAGCGAGGTGTTTATCTTCTTGCAGTTTTGCGGTGGTTACCGACGTATATGTGGGGCCGAATAAACCTTCCAGTACCAGTTTATGTACGGTCGTACCGTCTAGGGTACCGGTAGTACCAAATCGATACTCTGCCTCAGTAGACTTGTTCATGATAGAGGATAACGACTTAGACTTGAACCCATGTACCTCATCACCCACGATACACCCAAACTGTTGAAACCAAGGTGACCCTAGTTTATAGATTGATTGCCATGTGGATATGATAACAGGACAGTCGGTTGCTTTGTCCTTACCAGAGTAGATACGGTGAACGTTCTTCTCAACGTCATACCCGTATTCATAGAAGTCCTTGTACATCTGTTCAACCAGAGAGGTTGTAGGAACAATTAGTAACAACTTCATGTTGTGTTGTGCAAGATACCAACGTGCAAGAATATAAATGATTAAAGACTTGCCAGATCCTGTAGGACTTAGTATAATGCTTCTCTTGTGTTCGATACCATGTACTATTGCATCATACTGATAATCACGTGGTTTGAATGGTAGGTTCAGAGATTCAATGAACTCTTGAAATGCCATGTGAGGAACTTTGTTCTTATCATAAGGATAACCATACTTACCTTCCTCAACCTTGATACCATAACCACGTTCAGCAGCAAACTTACGTAATGACTCATACAGACCTGCATTGAGTTCACCATTAGTACGGTTAAACAAGCGAATCTTGCCATCCCAGATTCTCTTCTTTACCGCAGGCATGAACTTAGCACCCGGCACTTCAAAACAGAAATGTTCAGAGATCTCAGAAACTATGTGAGGTGCACACTCAGTCATCTGCAACATCGCATAGTTTCTCATTTTAAGTTTGATGACTTCCATTATCTATAATTTACCCTATTATTCATCTTACCTTCTGCCCACATCTTTGTACTTGCTATGGAGGTATTCTTTCTATGTTCATCACTAACGTTCTTATAGTCTCGATTACCGTTGGATCTCACACGACCTTTAACCCATCCTTCGGGTATCTCGTCCGTAGGTTTTAACATTCTACACTCATTTGTTACGGGGTCACGATACCACTTCCTCCCAAGTCCAACAGGGCCATTAGCATTCGCCCTTTCCCAACCAAGTTTCGATTTAATGCGTAGATTTTCGCCCATCATTGCCTGACCTTCTAACATCTTCCACGCGAGTTTATCCTCAAGTTTGTTATGTTCTTCATACAACTTGCGGTGCGCTTCTGCGTGTTCTTCTACGGTGAGTTTGACGAGATTGGACTTGTCATCAGTTCCCCCCATATGGCGAGGGACGATGTGGTGAGAGTGATATATAGTATTAGACATATTAACTATTCCTGTAGTTATTATTGTTTAGGGGGAGAGGATGCTCCAACATCCTCTTCTCTGCCTTTATTTATAACAAACAGTTTTTTAGCAAGTTCTACATCATCACCTTCAGCGTAACCCTTCTCGATAAGAAGAGCAGCTTGGTCAAGAAAGTCGTGCCATGTCTTATCACTCAAAATCCAGCCTCAAACTGTTTCCATCTAATTACGTTACCGATAACTTGATGACGCCATTTTAACGTTTCTAGTATTTCTTTCAATGTATCTATACAGGTGTTAAGGTACTGGATTTTCTTTTCACTGTTCACGAGTTCTTCGTCCGTCTCAACGAACTGTTCTTTGAACTTGTTAGTAGTTGCACTTC
>Ga0208303_1000208_pt1 | contig 24910 bp, 22 predicted proteins | sample CB_VirMetaG_2_FD_184537 | JGI IMG/M metagenome (GOLD analysis project Ga0208303, IMG submission 184537) | Freshwater to marine saline gradient viral communities from Chesapeake Bay - CB_1504_2 Viral MetaG (SPAdes) (version 4) | ecosystem: Environmental > Aquatic > Marine > Coastal | place: USA... | reverse complement strand
TTTATGCAAATAAATTATGACAACCAAATCACCATGCAAAAACTATTGTCGATACGAAGAATTTGAAGATGAGCCTATGTGTATTGCTTGTGGTAGAAGTTATGATGACCTAGACAGATGGCTTTATGCATCAGATGACGAAAAGAAAAATATGAATCACCGAGCAAAAGAAAGGTTAAAGCGATACAAACATGGTAGTTAAAGTAGGAAAAGCAGTTTGTCACAAATGTGGAGATTCCGCTAAATTTAATTGTGGAGGTAAGTGGTATTGTGGTTATCGAAATAAAATGGGTAACTTTAATTTAGTAGGTTACTGTAAAAAAGAAGAGAGGAAGCAAAAAATAAATGAAAATAACTGAAAAGCAATATGATTATTTAATTCAACATGTTGATAATATTATGCGGGTAAATCGCAAACTAAATAATAATTAGACCGAGAACAATTAGCATGCGTATACCATATTTATGTTACTTTACTAGATATACGAGACCCATCAGGTAAAAAAAAGATTACTAATAAAGAAAGGGAGAGATGAAACAGATAGTAACACTTGACTTTGAGACATTCTATGACAAAGATTTTAGTTTATCAAAGTTAACAACAGAAGAGTATATAAAGAGTGAGAGGTTTCAAACTATCGGAGTTGGCATAAAAATCAATGATGGTAAAACTAAATGGCATACTGGGTCTCACGAAGAACTACAAACTGTGTTTGACAAAATAGAATGGGAAGAATCAGGACTTGTATGTCATAACATGTTGTTTGATGGGGCTATCCTTAGTTGGATATTTAACCGACATCCTCTCGCATACTTCGATACTTTATCTATGGCTCGTGCAATACATGGCGTAAACGCGGGCGGTTCTTTAAAAGCCTTGGCTGAAAGATATAAACTAGGACAAAAAGGTACAGAAGTATTAGACGCACTTGGTAAACGACTAGAAGATTTTAAAGAACATGAACTACATCAGTATGGTGAATATTGTAAAAATGATGTAGAACTTACATACAAACTATTCCTTCAGCTATCAAAAAACTTTCCTGTAGAAGAATTAAAACTGATAGATATTACGCTACGCATGTACACACAACCCCTTCTTAAATTAAATTCATCTGTGTTGGTAGATAGGTTAGATGAAATTAAAGAAGAAAAAAGCACATTATTATCTGGGTTACAAAATAGACTTGAATGTGAAGATGAAGAATGTGTTCGCAAAAAGTTAGCAAGTAATAAACAATTTGCGGAGTTGCTAAGTGAACTAGGAATTAAACTGCCCATAAAGGTTAGTCCCACTACAGGTAAAGATACATATGCTTTAGCAAAGAACGATGTAGGGTTCATTGAACTAACAGAACATGAAGATTCATTTATACAAGAACTATGTGCCGTACGTCTTGGTACTAAGTCTACTATTGAAGAATCAAGAATAGAAAGATTCTTAGGTATTGCATTTAGGAATGAACATCGCTTACCGATACCGCTTAAATATTATGGCGCTCATACAGGCAGATGGTCAGGATTAGATAAAGTAAACTTTCAAAACCTACCAAGTCGTGACGCAAAAAAGAAAGCATTAAAGAACGCAATTATACCTCCCGATGGACACGTCATATTAAATGTTGATTCTTCTCAGATTGAAGCACGGATACTTGTGTGGCTGGCTGGTCAAGATAATTTCGTTAAATTATATAAAGAAGGACGTGATGTTTATTCTGAGTTTGCATCAAAAGTTTATGGTAGAAAGATAGATAAACGTAACAAGACTGAACGTTTTGTTGGTAAAACTTGTACTCTAGGTTTAGGTTATGGCACTGGGTGGTCAAAGTTACAACATACTTTGAAGACCTCCCCACCTGGTGCTGACCTACCCGACCATGAATGTCAAAGACTTGTTAGAATTTATCGAGAAGTAAATAATAAAGTTATAGACTTGTGGGGACGATGTGATATAGCCTTAAGAAATATAGCTCACTGGGGAGACAAAGAACCATATTATTTAGATAAACACAAATGCTTAGTTGTAACAAAAGAGGGTATCAAATTACCAAATGGGTTATATGTTTATTATCCTGAATTAGAAAGAGATAAAACCAAATCACAAGAAAGCTATACTTACAAATCTAGATATGGACGAATACCTATTTGGGGTGGGTCAGTAGTAGAGAATGTAGTACAAGCATTAGCTAGAATAGTAATTGGTGAACAAATGGTTCGTATTAATGAAAAGTATAGGCCTGTACTAACAGTGCATGACGCAGTTGTTTGCGTGGCTGCCGAGGATAAAAAAGATGAAGCTTTAGAGTTTATTATGAGTGAGATGTCTAAACCACCAGTATGGGGTAAAGATTTACCTATTGCTTGTGAGGGTGGATATGCTACAAACTACGGCGATTGTTAATGACTAAATATAACGAAGCAGGAAAAGGTAGTAAACAAAGACCAACAAATAACAAGGCATTTAACGACGGGTATGATAGAATATTTGGAATACAATGTAAGCATTGTAGGTATAAACAGCAAAAGACAGAGAGTCAGCCTGTTCTTTGTGAGTCTTGTGGGAAAGAACTATGATGGAATTTGTGTTAATAATTAGTTTAGTAGGTGATTTGGGCCCCGATGAAAAATTTGGAGGCACGTTTGAAAACTGCACTCAAGCAAACATATACTACATTAAAAATTACAGGGGTAAAAAAGAATACAACGGCTACAGATGTATTCGCAAAGATTTAATTACAGAAAAAGAAGAACTAAAATTTTTAGGAAAGGAGCATGATTGAATATCTTTTTGTTTTGGTTGTTGAGTCAACTTATGAGGATAACCATAGAGTTTATATTGGGCATTTCCAAGACTGCTACACAGCTAATGAATTCGCAGAAGATTACCTCCCTGATTTTAGGTCTATTTGTCTACACGAAAACTTTATGAATATACCAAAAAAATTAAAAGACAAAATTATTTTTATTAAGGAAGGTGACAAATGGAAAAAGCTAAGAAAAATTTAATTGGATGCAACAATGGCTAAAGTTAAACAGTCTTTAGGAGGACGTAAGCCTCACGTCAAAATTAACAAACGCACAAGTCAAGGCGGCAAAGTCAAACGACAAACCATGAACAAACACAAAAAACGTTCATTTAAAAAATATAGAGGACAGGGCAGATAATGGCAGAATTTACGTGGAGCTACTCATCACTCAAACAATATCAAAACTGCCCTAAACAATATCACCACATTAGAGTTTTAAAAGACTATCAATCAAAAGAAACAGAAGCCACCATATATGGTAAAGACGTTCATGAAGCTCTAGAACTTTATATAAAAGAAGATAAACCATTACCTAAAAACTATAAAAGATTTCAACCTTACGTAGATAAATTAAAATCTATGGAAGGAACAAAGTATCCTGAATATCAAATGGCACTTACGTACAACAAAGAACCTTGTGATTTTGAATCAGAGGATAGATGGGTAAGGGGTATAGTTGACTTACTTATTATTGATGGTGATTATGCTTTTATAGTTGATTATAAAACTGGAAGTAATAAATATCCTGACCCAAAACAGTTGCGCCTTATGTCTTTAATGGCATTTACTCATTTCCCTGACATACAAAAAGTAAAAGCTGCTTTGTTATTTGTGGCCCATAACAGTATTGTCAGTGAAGAATATTTTAGAAAAGACATGGATAAATCATGGGGTATGTTTGAGCAAACATTAAAAAGACTTGAGTTATCTTATGATAATGATAAATGGCAAGCTAACCCTACTCCATTATGTAAATGGTGTCCAGTAGAAAGTTGTGAGTTTAACAGAAGCTAAAACTTATAAGTATGAATGTGTTGTCTGTGGTAAAAGTAAACTAGCTTATACCCATAATAAAAAGTTTTGCTCTAATCAATGTAAAAATATAGTAAAAACAAATAAAAGATATGAGAGAGAAGATAACGATTGGTATAAATATTTTAGGCATTTATTATCTAAGAAAAAAGAATCTGATTTAACAGTTGCTCAATTAATAGGCAAGATAGCTGAACAAGATTATAAGTGTGCTCTATCAGGAGTTGAACTTACGTGTGTTAGAGAGCGAGGTAATATCATACAAACTAACGCAAGTATAGATAGAATTAATGCTGGAAAAGAGTATAATTATGAAAATATACAGATCGTTTGTAGAGCCGTGAATTCCTTTCGTGGCAATATGAGTGTAGAAGAATTTATTAATTGGTGTAATAAGGTAATAGACCATGCCATACAAGAACAAACCCAGACCCTATAAAAAAGAATACGATCAGCAAAAAGCTCGCGGCGAACATAAAAACCGCATGGAGCGTCAACGTGCTCGTCGTAAAATAGATAAGACAGGTAAGGATGCTAATGGCAATGGTAAAGCAGATAAAAGAGAAGGTAAGGATATAGCACATAAGAGAGCATTATCAAAAGGTGGTAAGAATAAACACGGTGTGACTATTCAGTCAGCTTCTAAAAACCGTTCTTTCCGCCGTAACTTCCAAGGTAAACTTGTTTCTGAAACAAGTAAAAGAGAAAGAAAAAGAAAGTAAAATAAAACTTGACTATCTATATTAGTTCTGTATACTAGAAATATTCTTTTAAATGTATACACAATATGGAATTAATAGATAACCAAGCATTAAAACTTACTTTAAAAAACGAATCAGCAGATTTAATATTAGAACACATTAACAAAAGCGAGATTATTAAGAGAGATAATTCCGCTACTGAACTTATAATTTACTGGGGTCTAGATGAAATGACTAGGCTAAGTGAAATTATGAGATTTAAAAAGAACTTACCTTCGCCTATGGTGAGAGATTATGATTGGCCAGGCTTATATAAACCATTTGACCATCAAAAAACTACAGCAGAGTTCTTATCTATAAATAAAAAAGCCTTTTGTTTTAATGAAGCTGGTACAGGTAAAACTTCATCTGTATTATGGGCGGCCGATTATTTAATGAACAAAGGTAAAATCAAAAAAGTTTTAATTATATGTCCCCTATCTATTATGTACTCAGCATGGCAAGGAGATATATTTAATACTTGTATGCACAGAACTTCTATAGTATGTCATGGCACCGCTAGTAAAAGACAAAAAATTATAGATGGAGACTACGACTTTTATATTATTAATTATGATGGTGTTAACATAATTAAAGACGAAATAATAAAGAAAAACTTTGATCTAATTGTTGCTGATGAGTGTAATGCATATAAGTCTACATCTACTACTAGATTTAAAATAATGAATAAAATAGTTGGTATAGATACAAGACTGTGGATGTTGACAGGGACACCAGCTTCTCAATCACCTTTAGATGCATATGGTTTAGCTAAATTAGTTTGTCCTGATAGAGTACCTAAATTTAAAAATGCTTGGCGAGATAAAGTAATGTACCAAGTATCTAGGTTTAAATGGCTACCAAGACCAACATCAAAGAATGATGTATTCAAAGCACTAAACCCTGCTATTAGATTTTCTAAAAATCAATGTCTTGATTTACCTGACGTTACCTATCAGACACGAGAAGTAGAACTAACCTCCAGTGCTAACAGGTACTACAAACAATTACGAGATCAAATGCTAATTGAAGCTGCGGGAGAACAAATAACTTCAGTAAATGCCGCGGCTAATTTGAATAAGCTATTACAAATATCAGGGGGTGCAGTATATACTGACAATCACGAAACAGTTGAATTTGATGTATCTCCTAGACTTCGAGAGTTAATGAGTGTGGTTAATGAGACAGTTAATAAATTATTAATATTTGTACCATACCGTCATACAATCAATTTAGTTGCTAGACACTTAACAGAAAATAATATATCTAGCGAACTTATTTATGGTGATGTTAGTGCATCGGATAGAGCCAACATTATCAACAAGTTTCAAACTCAGGACGAACCTAGAGTTTTAGTTATACAACCACAATCAGCTTCTCATGGAGTAACATTGACTAGAGCAGACACAGTTGTGTTTTGGTCTCCTGTTATGTCCGTTGAAGTCTATTTGCAGTGTGTGGCTAGGATGGATAGGGTAGGACAAGAGAACAAGATGACGGTGGTTCACCTACAAGGGTCTGATGTTGAAAAGAGGATGTATGCTATGCTACGAGGCAAAGTTAGCCAGCATGCTAAATTAGTTGATCTATATAAAGAGGAGTTAGGACTATGAGTGAAGATATTAAACTCGATGACTTAGTAAAAACTTACTTGACTATTAGAGATGAGCGTGATAAATTGGCTAGACAGTTTGAGTTGAAAGACAAAGAACTAGCTAACGACATGGTTCATATAGAGCAAGTATTATTGAACTCATGTAATGAGATGAGTGCTGATAGTATCCGGACAGGACATGGCACAATTATCAAAACTACAAGAGAGAATTTTGTGTGCGGTGATTGGGATAACTTTAAAAAGTTTATTAGAGATAATGATGCTATTGAGTTATTACAACAACGTATACACCAATCAAATTTAAAAGAATTTTTGAGTAGTAGAGAGGGCGAAGGCTTGCCCCCTGGTGTAAGTAGTATGAGAGAATTCAAAGTTGTTGTTCGTAAACCAAATAAAAATTAGAGGAGATATTAATGTCTACTGAATTACAAACCATTTTACAAAATAATCCAGCTATTATAGAAACAGGATTAGATGAAGATACCCTTGCCGTCGCTGGTGGTAATGCTGGCGGTGGTAATAAACGTATTTCTATTAGAGGTAAGAATTTCCACAAAGTAGTTAATGGTAAAGAAGTTGCTACTATTGAGGATAATCATATGAATGTCATTATAGTTAAGATGGCTCACAAAGCATCTAGGACATTCTATGCATCGACCTACAAAGAGGGAGAGAAAGTAAGCCCTACTTGTTGGTCAAATGACTCGGAAGCACCTGATGCAGAAGTACCTACACCTCAAGCTAAGTCTTGCAGTGAATGTAAGTTTAGTGTTAAAGGTTCAGGTATGGGAGGCACAGGCTCCGCATGTAGGCTTTCTTGGAGGATTGCTGTTGTTTTACCTAATGATGTATCTGGTGATGTTATGCAAATGGTATTACCTGCCACATCATGTTTTGGTAAAGAAGAAAGTGGTAAATGGCCTTTCCGTCCATACGTTCAAATGTTAGCTAATAACAATGTTAGTGCCGGTAGAGTGGTAACTAGAATGCAATTTGACTCTAAGTCATCAGTGCCAAAGTTATTGTTCTCACCCGCAGCTGCAGTCAAACCAGAGGAGGTTGAAGCCCTTCAGAAACAATCTAAGTGTACTGCTGCTGAACAAGCTATCAAGTTAACTGTTTATCAAACTGATACTCAGGAGACAGAGGTTAAAGCTGAACCTGTAAAAGCAGAGGCGGTTGAAGAAGCAGAACCTGTTGTCGTTAATAAAACTGAAGAAACAGAAGAAATAAACGACGTAGCAGATATTATGAACAAGTGGGCTAAAAAAGACTAGGAGGCACTAATGGCAAGACCTTACAGTGGAAAGCTTTTATTAGAAGTAGATCGAGCCGACCCTGAAAAAATTGGCGTACAGCTTGCTAGAGTTTGTATAAAAGCAAAGCTACCAGCGTCGCATATCGCTAAAGTTTTTGGGGTCTCTCGCATGTCTATTCATAGTTGGTTTCGTGGTCAATATGTAAGAAATAAAAACTACATAAAGATCAAAAAGTTTATTGAGTTGGTTAAGTTAGATTTGAAAAAGAGTCGCTTACCCGCTGACAATATAAAAAGTGCTAGAGATTATCTAGATTCAATAAACAAAGAGACTATGAATAATGAGACAAGAATTTTACAACAAAGTACTACCTGATAAAGGCACTAATTACTTTTTAAGTTGGACTAACAAAAGTCAAGCTACAAAAAAAGTAAATGACAATGGAGAAGTATCTTATCGTCCTCGCATGAACGAGGAGTGGGTGCAGTCCAAAGATGATATTGAGAAAAAAATATTAGATATACAAACCAAACATGGTAAAGACTGTAATATTTATCATGGTATATCAACATATAAAACTCAAATTAGAAGAGGCTACATTAACTCTGAATTAAATGTTGAGTACCGAAGATGCTTCTACATTGACTTGGACGTAGATATTACAAAACACGAAGAAAACAAAGGCTATGATACAAAAGCTAATGCGTTAAAAGCTTTATTAAATTTTGTAGACACGTCTGGCTTTCCTCAACCTATCATTATAGATTCTGGTAATGGTATACACGGATACTATGCATTTGATGAAGATGTGTCTATCTTAGAGTGGAAGACCTACGCAGAAAAGTTTATACAAGTATGCCAAGATAAAGGGCTTATACCTGATAAACAAGTTATGTCTGATGTTTCTAGGATAATGCGCGTACCCGGCACGGCTAACGTTAAATATTTAAATGGTGCTTGGAAAGAACAAAAATGTGTATTCTTATCACAGGATTTACCTACTTACCCATTCTCAACATTTAAAGAACTATTAGGTGAAGTAACTAACTTAGATGCTATATTACAACAAGCAGCTAAACTACCTATGACTGAGGATGAAATAAAAGCGGCTAAGCTAGATAACTTCAAAGTTAAGTTTGCAACATTGCTAACCAAGAGCGCACGTGGGGAAGGTTGTAATCAGTTAAAAAGAATTATAGTAGATACAGATCCTAACAAGGTTGGGTATGACGATTGGTTTGCAGCTATATCTATAGCGGGTAACTGTGCAGACGGCGACACTGCAGTGCATGAAATATCTAAGTATGCAACATCTTATAGTGCAGAAGAAACAGATTTTAAACGTAATGAAACTTTAGGCAAACCTTATACTTGTGTTAAGTTTAATGAATTAGAACCTGGTATATGTGAGGGTTGTAAGTTTAAAGATAAAGTAAAATCTCCTATCAGTATATTTAGAGAGTTTGTCGCTGCTCCTCCAGCAACAATACCGAACGCTAGTCTTCCAGTAGATTCAGAATTTGTAGGCTTACCAAAAGAGCTACTACCATTTACGTACGGTGGAGCGTCAGGGGGCATATATTATAAAGTTGAGCCTATAGTTGATGACGATGGAGTAGCACATGAACAACCACCAGCCTTAGTATATAGACATTTATTTTACCCAACACGTAGATTATTTGATAATGAAGAAGGTGAATTGATAGACTGGAGAGTAGTATTACCATCACCCACAAATGGTGTAATAAAAAGAGAATTTAGAATGCCCGTAGCTGTGAGCTATGACTTTAATAAATGTAGAGATTACATAACAAAAAACGGAATAACATTTAGAGCTGATACGTCAGAGGGAAAATATATTATGAAATATATAAACGAATGGACAAATTATTTGATTGATACTGTAGATGCAGACCAAGTGACAACACAACTAGGCTGGGCTTCTAATAACACTTCATTTGTTTTAGGTGCAGAGGAATATAAAATAGTTAACAACCTTTTAGTAGAGGGTAAGAGTGCTTTGAACGGTAATGCTAGATTAGTGGGGCCTCATGTAAAAAAAGCTGGGTCTTATGACAAATGGAAAGCTGCAGCACAGCATTTAGATTTAGATGGGTTTGAGCTTCATGCTTTTGTATTTTTAACTACTTTTGGTTCTGTGCTTTTACGATATACTTCTACGCCTGGCATGACTGTTTGCTTGTACAACAAGCTGTCGGGTACTGCGAAAACTGGAGCAGGCTTTGCTGCTTTAAGTGTATGGGGTGACCCATTTAAATTATATTTGAGTGGTATTAAAAAAGGCAAAAAAGAATCAGATAATCTTGGGGCTTCATCACTATCTGTTGTTGAAAGATATATTGCTTTAAAAAATATAACGCTTTTATATGATGAGATAGGTTCACAAAACCCTGAAGATATTGCTGGGTTTATACATAGTATAGCGCAAGGCACAGGTAAAGCTAGAATGAAAAGCTCAGTCAATGAAGAACGAGGTTACAAAGATGGAGCATCTATGATTGCTTTGTTTACTTCAAATGATTCTGTTCATAGAAAACTTATGTCAATAAACGCAAACCCTAATGGAGAACTAGCTAGGTTATTAGAGTTTAAAGTAGAGGAACCACCTTTATTAAAACAAAACCCATCAAAAGGTAATGAGATATTTCAAACTATGCGAGACAATCATGGTTGGGCGGGGCCTGAGTATATAAAACATATATTACAAATGTCAGAAGATGAAATAAAAAGTCGTATAGAGAAGTGGAGACTAAAAGTTATCAATGATTATTCTGGCGAAAGTGTGTATAGGTTTTATCATAATACTATAGCAGCTACGTTTGCTGCTGCAGAGATAGTAAATGAGATAGGTATAGTTAATTTTAATCTAGAAAAAATATATAAGGACATAATACAAAAAATGATACATATTAAAAATAATGTTGTTGAAATTAACAAAACAGATTATGAAGATTTAATGGGTAGATATATTAACCATAATCATAATGGTATGCTTGTTATTGAAGACGGTACCGCAGTAGGAGATGTACGTGCACCTCACTTGGTAATACGAGCTGACTTAGATAATAAACTATATAACTTTGAAACAAGATCATTTGAAGAATGGCTAACACCTAAAGGTGTTAATGTAGATGACTTTATTGATAGTATGAACTTAAATGGTATTGAGTGTAGAAAGCATAAAAAACGTCTTGGCGCTGGCTGGAAAGGCGCTACAGGTATTAATGCTGTATCAACGATTGAAATAAAAACAGATAAGTTCTTTGATGATATATTAAAAGAAAAAGAAAAAGAAAAAGAGAATGTTGCTGTCAAATGAGCCTGAGTGGTTGTTTCCTTTTAATGCTATGCACCCAGGAGATAGTTTTTTTATACCAACATTAAAACCTTCAGCTATGATATATACTATTGAAACAGCTGCAAAGAAAGACGGTAAAAAAGTTAAATGTTTTACAGTTGTGTATAAAGGAATGTTAGGAGTTAGAGCTTGGTATCTAGAACGTTATTCGTAAGTTTCTAATAATGTATCTACTTCATAAACTAGTTGTCGACTAAAAATATTTAACATATCTTTTAATGCATCTAACTGATTTTTCTTTTCTTTAGGTGTAAGTTCTCTATTACCTCTTGTTTGGTTCATAACGGTACGTATTTGTTTCATATCTTTATTAACAATTTGGTTATATCTTTCTTCTATTAATAAGTCAGCAGGGTTGTTTTGTAAATAGTTAGCATATGCAGTGGGGCTATTTTCTAAAGCTTTTAATTTTGATATTCTTCTTTCAGCCTCTTGTTTAACTCTTGAGTAAGCCCTTTGGTCTACTTTAGAATATTCTGCAAAGAAACTATCTAATACTTGTAGGTCTCGTTTAGGATCAAATTGTTTGTCACCTTTTATAGTAAGGCCAAGACCATAAAAGTTTTGTATCATTCTAGACAAACCATCAGAGTAATTATTAGCGAAGAAATACATAGTATTAGGGCTCCAGTCTACCTCGCCGTTAGTTGCATCTAACAACATTAAAGCTGCATCTTTATAAATGTCAGGTATATTATCACCACCAGTATATGCATCTCCTACTCTATTTTGTCTATTGTTATATATTTGTTGTCCAAACGCATTCATGTTCATAGAGTATTCATATAATGGTCTAACAGCTGACGGTACAAACGAGTCTAATATAAATGCTGCTGTATTATCTGAGTTTTCTAAAGGGTTAATTCTAGATATTGGAAGAGGTAAATATGAATCCATCAATATATTAATTACATTACCTATAGTTTGAGATGCTGGATTTTCTTTAGCAACAAACAAAGATGCCATTTGTGCACCAAACGCAGCTAAACCTCCGTTACCAAAACCCCAAGGTATTTGTATGACCTTACCGTCACCTATATCAAATCTTGCATATCTAGTCCAACGGCTCATATCGTCATTAAATGTTCTGTTTCTACCTTCATCGTCATCGCCAGATAATGCTGCTGCTATTGCATATACAGTAGCTCCCATACCTAATGTAGATAAAACCACTGCTCTAGCAGCATCACTTTGTTTCATAAATGTTTTTCTGTATTCTGCAAGAGCTTCAGGATTATCTCTAATTTCTTTAGGTATAGCTGCACTAACTGATTCCCAAGACCTTAAGAAAGGAGCTATAGCTTCTAGTGCTCTTACTGCACCTGTAGCAGCGGGTCTAAAGAACATAAACCATGCACCTAACTGTTGACCTAATCTACCAGTCTCTTCAAAGTTAGCTAATCGTTTTGCATATGCTGCCCCTAGTTGTTTTGCAGCTTGTTCTATATCAGCTCTTTCAGCTTGGTTTTTTGCTTTAGATAAATTGTTTGCTAAATATTCTTCTTTTGCTATTTTATATGCAGCAACACGAGACCCTAATTCAAACGTTAACATGACACTATCAAAGAAATCAGTAATGTTTTGTTTTGTATTTAATACTTTACTCTTATTTAGTTTAAGAGCTAAATCATTCATTGTGTTTGCAACAGACAACCCTTGAATGTATGCTATGTTACCACCCTCTTGTAAATATTCGTAAGCAGCTGTTGGATACATGTTGCCTCTTTTTGCTTGCTCATCAGCATATTTCTTAATAGCATCTATACCACCTTTAACATACAAGAAAGATACTTTTCTAATGTCATTCATACCCCCATTGACAACACTGTTAGCAATTGTATTTAAGTATTTAAAGCCTTGTTTAAAACCTTTCTCTGCTGATATGTTATAGGTATTAGTTATAGCGTCACGAACAAAGTTTAGTATTGGGAATGCAGGATTAAATCTAGTATGTAATTGACCAATAAAGCCTGTTATACCATTGGCAATGTCTAACATTGGATGACCTTCTCTATAGGTTCTTCTAATACCCTCTAACAAAGCATCATCTTTAATTTCAATAACATCAATTGAACCATCTGCATTATAGTTAAGAATAGTATTTTTTTTAGCCGCAGCTTTTTTTAATTCATCACTATTTTCATATCTATCTTTGTAGGTAAAAGAAGTTTTTTCTACTTTGCCTTTTATATACTTTTGATTTACTGCATTTTTAATTGATTCAGTTAAACCAACCCTACCAGCTCTAGCTACAGCAGTTGCTGCGTCTACCATTAATTGTGCAAATGGGTCAGCAGCATCTTGACTACCACCTTCAAATGACTGATCTACTCGTTTTAAATCACCAGATAAACGTGGGCCATTTATTATAAATGCTGCATCATTCTCGCCCTTGTTTTCAAATTTACCTTTTAAAGGTATGTAATCTTTCCAAGCGTAGAATTTAATAATATTTTCTGCTTGAGGTGGTACATAGTTTGAATCTCTATTTACCTTACGTGTTGCAGTCTGTAAGTTTCTCATCTGTTCTTTGATACTATCTACCAATTGTTTTTGCTCAGCTGGTAATGCATTATATCTATTCATAATATCTTTTTGCTGGGCCTCTGACAAAGCTGTAACATCATATTCAAAGTTGTTTATATCAGTTGATTTATACTTTGCCCCTTTAAAACTTACGCCCGTAGCATCTATAGTTTTTACTCCGTTATGTACAGTATTTGGGTTAGTTAAATATTCTAACATTTTACGTAAATTTTGTATCTCTGCATCTGACATATTAGTTTTTGTTTCTAATACATTAAATATTTTTTCTCTCATAGCGGCAGGACTTATCATTTGTCCACTAGCTAATTTAATAACTTGTTGAGTTGAAAGTGGTACGAACTTCATAAATTTAACTTTTCTTCTTTCAGGCTCATGCATCGCTGTCAAGAATATTTTTAATTCAGCTGCAGCTTGTTTTTTGTCAATACCTTTTTTATCAGCTACATAATTAACATACTCAGAAAAAGTACGCTCAAAAGCTTCCATAGGTTGTTTTAAAATTTCTTTCATTATCCTATCAGAACGCCCAAAGGACAATGTTATGTAGTCATATATGTTATTAAATCCTTTACCAAATCTTTTTAATAGTCCTGCTTTTTCTAAATCGTCTTGTAATTTTTTAACGGCATATCTATCGTTTTGGAATGTTGTTATTGCTTGAGTAATAGTTGTCTGACCACCAGTTAATAAATTTTTTAATGTAGTGTATGATCTTGTAAACCAATTTTTGTATTCATAATCTTTGTCTACATTATCTTCTACTAATTGGTCAAAGCTTCTTTCAGTATATTCTGGAGCTTTTTTCTCTGGTGCAAATGATATACGTTTACCTTTTATTTCTTCACTAGCAGGGATATACTCTTTAGATGTTATTATATTTTCAATAGCAGTAACTGCATCAACTAAAGTTTTATTAGGATCTACGCCTGTTAATCTTCTAATAGCTGTGTATATAAATTTAGCAAGGTCTTTTAAGAATGATTGAGATCTTTTTATTCTTGGCCCTACAGTGTTTACAAGCTGTTGAACATCTTTATTAGTAAATACCTCAGCTACAAACTCTTTAAACGTGTCTATTTGGAAGGTATCTAATACATCTTTACCTAATTGTTTACTTACATCTTTATAAATATTTTCTAGTTTATTAAGTTCTTGTCTTAAATCTGGAGGTAACACATCAGGATTATCAATAATATGATCCATCAATGCATGCATTGTTTCATGAGCTATGATTCTATCTAATGATATTTCTTCGTTGTTAGCGTCGGCTTGTGTGAATATATCAACATTACTGTTAACTGTAATAGTATTAGTTTTAGGATTAAACATAGCAAACCTATCACCACGCACTTTACCTAGTTTTACAGTAGTGTCTACTCTTGTTTTTGATATTACTTTGCTAAGTAGCTCAGCTAATTTTTGGGCGCCTATTCTAGTTTCATTAAAGTTTGAACCTGATTTTTCTAACAGTGCTTTTAGACTTATGCCTTTACCAATAAAACTGTGTAGGTCTTTGTTAGATTTTTTTATTTCGTTGTTTCTTTGAGATTGAATTTGTGTATCAGATAAAAGTTTAGGTACAGATACTTTACGAGTTTTTCTTTCAGCCCGCATAGCCTCTTGTTGTTTAACTAAATCATCTAATTGCCTAGCTTCTTTTCTTTTATTAATTGCTTCTTGACCTATAACTTTTTCAGACGCTCTATCTTTAGCTAAGCGTCGAGCCATGCCAGCATATTCATTTTTAAGTTTTTCGTACCTACCTGTTTCTTCTTCATTTAAATCTTTTACAAAAGTATCTCTTACTTTTTTCTTCTCGTTAAATTTTTCTAATAAAGTTTTAGATTTTATTTGAGGAGCTTCGTTGACTATAGTGTTATATTCATCTTGTGTTAATACAGTTAAAGGGTCATATTTGACATCATCTAATTCTTCTTTTGGGATACCTTTTTCTTGTGCTTTTTTTACTACTTTTTTGTCTATTTCACTTTTGCTAATAATTTCATATTCGTCATATGCTGCTTCATATGCTGCATCTTTTATAGCCTCATCTCTAGCTGCATCTAAACCTCCACGCTCTACAGGCATAGGTATAGCTTCTTCAATAGCTCCAGACTTTTCAAACGGAGTAGCACGTATGATATTGATTGGCGCTAAATTACCCTCTGCTGTCATTATTTCATTATACTTAGCTTCTCTTCTATTTCTTTCGTCTCTTATTTCTACAACACCTGATGGAGTATGAGTAAGTTTATATAGATTATTAGCTATATCTTGCCAATCTATATTTTTACTTTTTAACTCATTATTTATTTCTTTTAGTCTTTCTTGACCAAAGTCTTGTTTGATATATTTTTTGATTAAAGCTGGTGTTATTTTATAGTCAGCTCTTTGTTTAAATACTTCTGGGGAGGTTGCTACTGTATTAACAGAATAATTAACAATATCTTCTAATGTAGCATTGAGTAGCGTCGTTCCTCTTTCAGCTGTGTCCACAACACTTCCGCTGCTAACCACTCCAGTGGGGACATATCCTGTAATTGTTCCGGCAGTTCTTTCTCCGGGCACTCTAGGTACTGAAGGGCTAGTTCTATCTGTTTGTTGCTCCTGTACAGTTGGTTTGACATCTTCTACTCCTATAACTTGTTGAGGTGCAGGTGCGCCTTCTACTTCACCATATATGTTTTGACCAAAAGTAAATTCAGGTTGTGTTATAACTTCTTGAGGTTGCTCTTGAACTTCTTGGTTTATACCAGTTATTATATCATCAACTGAGTTAATAATATCTTCAGAATCTTCAGCAGCATTAGCTTCTTCTTTATTTACTTTTGTTTGTTCTGTTTGTTCTTCAGGTGTTACATCTGTTGGTGTTTCTTCTGTTGTTAAATCTGTTCTTGGTTTAGGAGTTCTAAGTCCACCAATAGTTGCAGGTATAATAGGCATAAAGAATCCGCCTGCAGCTGCGTCAATATATTCTTTAATAGCTTGTCTGTCTGCTAGTGGTAAGTCAGCACCATATCTTTCTAGTGCGCTTTGAAATGCTTCAACAGGAGCTTCTTTTAAACCTGTAACACCTACATTTTTTGCTACATTTAATAACATGCTTTGTGTTGCTTTGTTTAGTCCATCTAAAGCACCTAAGCCAATTTTTAAACCTATAAAGTCTGCTAACGCATGAGCCGCACTCAACCCTGCTAATTTAGAAGTACTTAGTTCTTGTATTTTTTCTACTTGTTGTTGAGGGTCTTCTATGCCTACAATAGCTTCATCTACTGCTCTAGTTGTAACTTCACCTGTACCATATCTACCAGCTAATTGTCCCACACCTACAACTTGACCTATGTACCTATTAACTTCTTTTTGTAATAAAGGGTTCTCTGCTAATTCTTTTTTAATTTCTTTTTCTACAAATTTGTCAGCTGCTTCTTGTCCTGATTCTTTTGCTATTTTTTCAGCTTGATCTTTTACTTTTTTCTTAATTAAATTTTTTGCAACTATACCCGAAAATCCGCCGGTTACTGTACCACCGGGCCCAGCAGCACTTCCAATGAGCCCCCCTACTAATGCTGATAAACCAGCTTCACTTAACATAGCTACACCTTGACCTGCTACATAAGGTACATAGTCAGTAAGGACTGTAAACAAACCTTTATCTAACGCTGTAGTAAAAGAATCAGTGGTTTTTGATAGTGGGATTTGTTCTTGCTGAGCTTCTTTCATGGTAGCAACACCAGATTGTATTAGCTCATCATTGTTAAACATCTTACCAGCTAATACTTTAGTGCCACCAAATAACTCTTTTGTTTGTGGAATATATGATTTAATACCCCTAATAAAATCGCTAGAATCTTCTGGGGCTTCTTGAGGTATTTCGGGTTGAGGTTGAGCTTGCTGTTGATATAAAGTTGCAGCAGCATTTAGAATGTCTTGTTCCGATGCTCCCTCCGGCCCTTCTAGTTTTAAAACCTTGCCGTCTGGAGCTTCTACATTGTAGACTGGCATATTATATCCTAGGGAATTAATTTAAACTGATTTGGCGAATATTTTGTGTTTGGTAAATTTAATTGCCCACCTGCTACATCTTGGTAGCGTTTTTGAAGACTAAATGTATATTCATCGATAGCTTGCTGTAATTGTTTTATTTTTTCTATATCAGCGTCAGTTTTTTTAGGTTTCATTTTTAAAGCTTTTAATTGTGTCATTTCAGGCGCCATAACTTTATCAACTTGTTTAATAACAGCTTCTACTGTATTAATATTTAATTTAGCATTATTTAGTGAATAGTCTATATAAGATTTATAAGCTTTTGCAGATATATTAGCTTTTTCTAATTCATTCTCAAGTTTATCGTAGTTATAAATTTGTTTAGCTTTTTCTAAACCTACTCTTGTATTTAGTGCTTGAGCATATTGTTCAGATTTATCTCCATAATCATATTTAGATTGTTCTTCTTTATATATAGTTTGGTTTAATAATGTTGTATATTTGTCGTCATCATCAAGCATTTTTGTAAGTTCTTTATCATCTTTTATTAGATCTGTAGTTGCCTTTTTAAAATCAGCATCTAACGGACCTTTACCTTCTGCACCTGCTTTTATAACCGCTTCACCAAGATTTAAGAAGAAATTGCCTACCATTTTTTGTTTACCCTCAACTTGTCTTTTTTCTGACCTTTTTTCAAAGTCTGCAAGAGCTTTTTTAGTAGGATCTTTACCTATTGCAGCTTCTCTTTCTTGCATTTTTGCGGCTCTATATTCTTCCGGTGTTTGATCAATACCTAGTTCATCATATAATGATGTATCTAATTTATCTGTATCTTTATAAGCACCTTCAAAAAATTTATTTAAGTCTTTGTCTATTTGTTCAGATGGTTTTTCTGCTACTTTAACTTCTTCTTTATCCGCTTTGATATTGTCTGCAGCAATTTTTTCTAAAGTTTTATTATAGTCTTCATCTGTTTTTGCAATTTCTTTTTCTTTTTCTGCCAATAATTCTTCTCGATTTGATACTTCTGGAGGCATAACTTGACCTCTTTCTGTCAAATCTCCAAATCTCATTTCAGGGAAACTAATAATTTCCGATGGTAAACGTGGGCTAGTTTTTACATCTTGCAATTTTTTTGGATCCATTACTTGTTCGTATTTAAGCATATTTAAATATTGTGCTTGAGATGTTGGATCTAATTTATCAAACTGTTCTCTTGAAAGAGGTATAACATCACTGCCTGTAAATGGTCTAGCATTAGGGTCAGTTCTACTAACAGCGCCTGCTTCTCTAAATGCAACAATACCTCCGCCAGCAAGGTTAGTTACATATCCACCTTGTTTAGCAGCTACAGGAAGCACGCTTGCAATACCTAAGCTAGCTCTTTCTGCTGGTGATTGTGGTGCAGAGTTATTATTTAACGTATTTATAGCAACATTATTATTTTGCATACCCCCCATGATAGCTTGTTCAGCTTGTTCTTTTATTGTAGGTGGTTGTGGTTGATTACCTCTAGCAGCCATACGTGTTGCGTTTTCAACGTTGCGTCGTTCTACTTCACCTAATACTAATATACTAGGTACAACACCCGGATCTTGTAGATAGTTTAATAATTTTTCATTACTAGTTATGTAGTTACCATTTGGATCAGTAGCTCTTAAGTGGCTTGCTATTTGAAATGTATTATTGCCTATCATAATATTAACCCTTACCTAATATGTTATATAAACCAAGACCGGCTAACCCTAGACCACCAAGTTGTGTTGCTAATGATGGTTGAGGAGCATAAGCTACTTGAGTTGAACCTAATGCACCTGCAGTACCACGTAGAATATTTGATTGATATTCTAACAAACCACGTTGATAGTCTTGTGCTTCTTTAAACTGTTGATATTTAAGGTTATCAATTTCTTGTTGTAGCGCTTGTTGTTCAGCACCTGATGCAGCTTGTGCTTTAAGTCTTTCAAGATTTGCCATCTGTTCTGTAGCGCCTAACGCACCATATGCTTTAGCTCCTTCTAGTCCAGTAGCTAAACCTGCTAAACCTACATCTTTACCAAGTCCTGCAGCATACTGCTGTGCTTGTTGACCTAGTTGTGCTGCTTGTAAACCGGCTTGTTGATTGGTCATACCTGCTTGTAATTGTCGTGCTTGGTCAGCTTGAAAAGCTTGTTGTGCTTGTGTAAATGCTTTAGTAGCGCCTTCTGCTTGTATTCTATCTAATAAGTCTTGTGTATTTCTATCAGCTTCTGATTGCATAAGAGCTTGTCTAGCACCACCAAAAGTACCTCGACCAATAGCACCCATAGTAGAACCTGCTTTGGCTATACCAGCTTGTCTTAATGCTTCTTTTTTCTGAACATCAACAACAGCTTGTGTATATGGGTCCATGTAGGCTTTAGCTGCAGCGGTATCAAATGTGCCTGTAGTGACCCCTGCTGGTGTTATAGTACCTGGAGTATACCCTAATGCTTTACCTAATCCTGACGCTGTAGCTGTACCTGCCGCCGTACCTACTGTTCCTAACTGTGATGCTGCAGTACCAAACTGTCCTGGAGTGGTCATGCCTGATACTTCTTTTTGAACTGTTAGTTGTTCAGGTGTAAACGCAGCTACTCTTTCTCCGGTGTATGGTGTATAAGATTGGATACCAGTTACGTTGCCCGATGCATCAGTAGTATAAACTTGTTTACCTGATTGTTTTAAAAGCTCTTCATAATATGGTTGAGCATATTCAGGTAAGTTAGTAGTAACAGCTTTAGTTTCAGTACCTCCGCCGCCACCGCCACCTTTACCCCCACCATAAAAGGTAAACATTTCAACTAAGTTGTGTATGCTTAAAAGTTTATGTAACCACATAATTAATTACTCCACTGGTAACTTATAAAATATAAATTGAGTTTCATACCCATATCCTTGCCACATTTTTTTCCATCCAGGTCTGCCATAAGATTCTATAACCTTGCAGTTATTATCCCTTGCAAACTTTTGTAGTATTGGCCAACCTACAAACTGCCATTCTTTAAATCTAGTACCACCTATAAAATGCATTGCTAAAGCTCGCATCTGAGGATAGTCTACTATTTCAGTAACATAAAAACCATAAACATCATCTTTATCAAATGGCACCCATAACTGTATAGCTTTATCAGATATGGCTTGTTTTCTCATGTCTTCTGCGGTATATCTACCGTACGTATATTTAGCACATTTTTCAGCGTACTTTTTTATTCTAGGCCAAATATCATTTATATGTTCTTTAGGAACAAGTGTTACTTGCATTAAACTGGCAAAAACCTTTCCGCATTTGTATCTTTAGCGTATTGTTTATTATCACCCATAGTCTGTTCTCTAACACCTTGTATTCTATCAATCATGGCATAGAGTTTTTCAGCGCCAGCATCTGATGAACCATTACCTAATTCAGAAACAATTCTAGCTGGTACAATAAATTCACCATCTGATAAAGCAGCTTCTTGTTCACCCTCTATATTAGCAGGTATATCATCTGATACACCGTCCCCTTGACCATTTAACATTTTACCATTATCTGGTGTTAATACTGCTATACCACCATCAGCGTATCGTATAATACCTTGTTGTCTTAACATGTCTACTATAGATTTATTTGACATATTAATAGGGTTACCAGAACCATCAACAGCACTTACATTACCTTTTTGAGTTAAAAGCCTTGTTAGACCCCCTCCAAACCCAGAAGTAGGAGGACTAACTGAACCTGGTTCTGCACTAACAGTGCCTGCTTTTTTATACCCTTTTATATGACCACCCTTAGCAACTAATCTTAAACCTGTATCATCATTTAAATTAAGAGTTCTAGAAGAATCATAGTATGCTCTTTTATCTAGTTCAAATGGTTGAACTTTTGGTGTCATAGCTTCAACAGTTGCCATCAAAGGAGTACTTAATGTTTTAGCTGCACCAAACATAGGACTATCACCGCCACCTGCATAAGAGAAATAACCCATAGGGTCATCTAGAGCTTTTTCAAATCCTTTACCCATAGTAGAGAAATTCTTACCCATTGTATCAAATGTATCTCCTGCTATAGCTTTTCCTTGATTTAAACCTTGTTCAAACGCACTGACTTTTGGTGGTGGTTCAAAACCTCCTGCAGGGGTATCAAACTTAGGAGCCATCTGTAAATTTTGAGCAGAAGACCCTGTTTGACCAACACGTATCCTACCGTAAGGACTTAATTGTTCATTATACATAGCACTTGCTTGTGGTATTGAAGTATTAGCTGCATCAAAAAACGGTTGTGGCGCTTGAGTTACTCCATATGTATTAGCCACTGATTGATATTCAAGTGGGCCTCCTATACCAGGTGCTTGACTTAATGTTTGACCAGCATTACCAAATTGCTGTCCAGCAGGAGTAAACATACTAATACCTTCTGTGCCCATAGCTTGTGGGACTGAATTCATTGTAGCTGTTGTAGCACCAGCGGGTAAATTGCCTGTACCACTTTTTGCTATTTCAGTTGCTATTTCTCCAGTTGTTTCTGGCACTGCTGCAGCTGCGCCTTCTGCACCAAACCCTATTAAATCAGAACCTATACCGGCTCCACCTATACCACCCATAGCACCAGATAATAAATTACCTAAACTTGCATCACCTGTAGTAATACCTTTAGCGGCAGCACCTGCTAATGCTGGAAGTCCATACTGAGCAAACATACCAGCACCTGCTGGTAATGCAGCGCTAACTCCAAGACCAGCTAACATGGGTAAAAAAGCGCCAATAAATGCTTCTGGCTGCCCCGTTTCTGGGTTGATTGTTATATCGCCTCCATTAGCTCTTGATATAGCTTGAAGTTGTGCAACTTCGTCTGGGCGTACATGCATAAGCATAGAATCGCCATATCTACCTAAAGAAGCAATGCCTTGTGCTAGTTGTCTATTATCCATATTTTATCCATTAATATAAGTTGTATAATACCATTAAATGTGTTACGTATAAACCTTAATCTCGCCCAATATATTGTATTACGCCATATGCAGACGGTATTGCTGGGTGTGCATAAGGTGACGATTGGGCTGCTTCATATTCTAAATAAACGCCACTCACTGGACCTGATGTTGAATAAGCTTTCTCAGTTGCCCAGAAAAGTGCGACTTCTTCTCCTGCAGTAGCTTCCCATGTTATAAACCCTGCTAATGCTTGGTATGCGGGAATAACTGCACTTTTAGCTGCAGGCATTGTAAACTTGGTCGCACTGTTTACTAAATCAACTCCATCAATCTGCATCCAAACCACTATATTATGCGCCGATGTATTATCTGTATTAACCGCTTGTAGTCTATACTCAATCTTGTATGTACCGTTATGGTCTGGGGTAGCTGTATTATTAGCATTTAAGGTAAACCCTTGCACATCATCCGCTGCTGACCACGCTACTTTAGTCGCTGTATTATCTGCCGTTGCATACAAGTCTGACGCGCTATAGGCTGAGATGTGAGGGAAGTTAACATGATACCCACCTACACCGCTATATAATGTCTGGTTAGTATCATCAAGCTGGTTAAAATACAAACGCAATTGGTTTCTAAACTGCGACTCATTCTGTATATTATATTCAGGCTCAGTTAATACTAAGTTAGGCGCCTTGGGGATATTCTGATGAGACATTAGCCCCTCCTACCATCAGGCCTTGCATCAACTCTTGGCATACCTAACTGCCACTGCACACCTATACCATCACTTTCAATTTTAAAATTCATTTGTCGACCCCGTGCCCTAACAAAAACTTGGTTAGTATATTGGTCAATAATTGCAGTTGATGTCGCAGGAGCAGTCGCAGTTACAACATCTCTTGCTAGTGTAGAACCCGCTACATCTGTTGTAGCTGCTGAAGCACCTGGGAAGTTTCTAACCCCTACTGTAATGGTAGCTTCAGGTGTTAAGGCAGCGCCTGTCACAGAGTTATTTAAATCAGAATCAGTAAAGTCAACATCTGGAATAATACGACGTGTTAACATAAACTGATCGCCATCACCAATATCTATATCAGCAGACTGAATATAAGCACTAATACCTACAGGTGCAGCGCCCAATGGTTGCCCGTCGTCATTACCTTTTTCATGACTATACATCCATCCATCATTAAGTCCTGTTGGGTGGTCAGCAATCGTAGCATCAATCCATGCTGTACGTTCTAATGAGCCATAATACCAAATATTTTCTTGATAGTTATAAATAACGTAGCTATCAATATCTGTAACACCAGAATTACCCGACATATAGAACCAAACAACTTCGTTAAATTCACGGTTTGTGCCCGCAAAGAAAATACTTGCTTGTTCTCTTGTAATATTGTCAAATACATGACGTTTGAGTGTACAAGGCAATGTATCTACACGACCAGAGTAAACAAAGAACTTATCGTTACCCATCCAGAACACCATGTTATTTGCTTCTGCTACAACTTTAGGGCCCATAATACTGATAGATGCAGATAATTCTTGCAAGCCAAACACTTCTTGTGTACCTAAAAACTGAATAGATGTTAGTGAATAGTCAGTCCATACAAGTGTTTCTTGCCTAGTATTAATAGCAGATATAATTTCAGAGCCTGATTTAATACGTAAAAATCCTGCAGTATTGGTAGCCGTCGGTTGCCATTTTTCAGGTTCAGGACCTACCGTTGCATCTACATTAGACCAACGAATCATAAGTGGATCATAGTTACCTAAATAGTCAGGAGAAGCCCCCGCTGCATTATATTCAGTACAACCCATAGCAAACAAATGACCAGTCGGCGCAAATAGAGTAATGTTTACTTGTTGTGGTACAGCAACTGCGCCAGCTATAGAACTTAATTTTACTGCTCGATTACTAAAACTATTATTGTAAACCCAGTAGTATATAAAAGAATCTTTAACATTAAAGATTAAATCATTATTAAAATTATCTTGGAATATTGTTCGTGGCTGTAAATAAATAGGTAGTGTCGAACCTGAACCCCATGTACTACGAGCCCAAGTGCCTGTACCCCAGCCATAGCCTAATGTAGCAGCACCAAAACCTGTATTCCATTGAAACGCTGCACTAATCGCTGTACCACCCCCCGCCGCTACAACAGAAGTAGATGCAGTAGTGACTGTAATAGTAAATGTGTTTGCATCAACATAAGTTATTACATGTTCGGCGTTAAGTTCACTTGCAGGTACACCGCCAACAGGCCCTGTTGCACCACTAAAAGTTACATAGTCATTATCAAGAGCGCCGTGCCCTGAAATATTAACAGTGACTGTTGTAGTTGAGCCATCTGTTTGAAAGCAATTATCTGTTGTAGGTGTCGTTAATGTAGCTCTAATAGGTGTTACATCATAAACTGTCGTACCCGCAGCTACATGCATTTTTAAGTTAGTACCAATACCAAATATGCTATCGCCTGTGAGTGTATTATAAGAATATAAACTGCGCCCATCACCAACGTATTGGTTAAAGTTTTGAACTTCCCAACCACCTATCTTTTCTGGAAAGCCTTGACGAAAGCGTATTTTATCGCATAAATACCAGCC
>Ga0208303_1000206_pt1 | contig 25068 bp, 40 predicted proteins | sample CB_VirMetaG_2_FD_184537 | JGI IMG/M metagenome (GOLD analysis project Ga0208303, IMG submission 184537) | Freshwater to marine saline gradient viral communities from Chesapeake Bay - CB_1504_2 Viral MetaG (SPAdes) (version 4) | ecosystem: Environmental > Aquatic > Marine > Coastal | place: USA... | reverse complement strand
TTTGTACTTGCATATTTTATATTTGGTTGTATTCTACTTTGTATATTAACATATCTAATTGTTCCATAGCATCATTGTAATTCCTTGTTTCAAGGTTTTCAAGAACTTGGTTTAATTCCCTATATAGGGATTCTTTGGTTTTATTATCCATAAATTTCTTTTTCTAATTTATCTAGATCAACATAGAACTCATCATCATCTTGGTTCCAAGTATCTATAATTTCATTATCTTCATCACGTTCATCCTTCCAAGCAACATTTGGAAGTAAACCAGCGTTTTCAATTAAATTCCAAATACGTTCTTTCCACAAGTTTAAAGATACATCTTCAACAATACAATTAAATCCTTTACTTTCAGTTAATATTAGAAGGTATTTTATAAAATGTTGGGTGAGTTCATCCAGTTCTCCATCAATTGGGAAGTTTGTTTCATATTCACTTGAACCGTTTGTTCCAACCTCATACATTGTTTTAATTTCTTGCCATTTAGGCGTCAAAAACATTTTTTCTACTTTTTTCATAACTTTTATTTTTATTTATTTTCTATTAAATCCTATTACTTGAGTGACATTATCCACCTCTACGATACGTTTGTGGATCAATTCCTTAGATAACTGTAGGGTATCTAAATCTTTACTTTCCTGAACCCATTCACTAAATAGGGAGGTTAATATTTTTCGTTTAATCCAATTCATAAATTTTATTTTTTGATTGAATTAATAACATTAATGCATTAATTTGCCCTCTATCTTGCCATCCCATAACATCATCATTATGATCAGGGAAAAATTCTTTAGTTGCCCAATCACCTTGAGGGTTAAAAATAGCAACTTCAAATGAGGTAAAATCATCAGGTGAATTACTTTCATCTTTAGGTGAACTGTATTTACCAGGACCGGCAACTATACTTAATTCAAACCCATTATCAAATTTTGGTGATGATGATACACCATCTTGCCAACTTTTCCAAATTAAATCTTTAAATACTAACATAACTCTTATTTTTTAATAATTAATTCTAAATTATTTCCTTCAAATTTGATACCTACTACTTCAGTACCATCTTTTTCTACTTTTTTAATGAATTGATTTAAATCAAATGATCTAAAATGTAAACCACCTTTTGCTTCTCCATCAAATCCATCTTTCCAAAATACTTGCTCTTCAAACATAACTCTTATTTTTTAATACCAAATATACAAATAACACCTAATAATATGGCCATAAAGGCAAACCCCATTTCATTATTAATACCCGCAAAGTGAATATAATTTTGAACAACACCGGCCATTGTAAGTAAACCTAAAATTAGTGCACCTATTGCTCCTACTAAATACTTAAAATCTATTTTTTTTAACATAACTTTTATTTTTTTTAACATAACTTTTATTATTTCTTATTACATGGTAAATATACGAACTATTTTTCGGGTAGACACGTTTTTTTGTGTTTTTCTTTACGGAAAAATTTCTTTTTATTACGAAATGGAGGAGCAACACGTGTAGCATCAAACCATTCACGTTGTGTTAATTGTATTTCCTTTACCTGATTCATTACGCCGTAAATATACGAAAGGGATCTGGCTAAACCAAATCCCTTCGCATTTATTGTTTTAAAAGCTTATATTAATTTTTTATTCCAGCTCTATATTGCCATTTATTTTTTATTGATTCATCCAAATCTGATTTATCATAAATATAATTATCAAAATCTTCAACCCAATCATCATCACCATAATCGGTATAAGCATCATCTCCATTCAAACGGATATCATTTGTTAATGAATCTATATAGGTTTTTAAATTAGATTTACCTTTAAGTGCTGATTTTGCTTTAGCAATAACGTCTCCGTCTCCTTCTTCTAATCCTAAAGCATTATCTCCAGGTACACCTAAATCTTGATCATCTTCATAACTATTGAATTGATTATCGATACCTGACATTGAGAATGTTTTTATTAAGTTTGAAACACCATTCATTTTTGAATGCATCCAATCCATTTCATCTTGATCATAAAGATAAACATAATCAGCACCCATTGAATCAGCAACAGCATGTATTTCTCTCATTGCTTCTTCAAAATCATCAGGTAATACTGTTTTTTCAGCTGGGTCATTATGTTTAGATTCAATTTCTCCAGTTTCTGGATTTAGAAATGAAATGTAGCCCATATTAGCTACTTTTAATGCTTCATTGGGTTCAGAATAAAATTTATTTAAACCTACACCTAAATTTTCAGGGTAACCATCATAGTGGTTATATGTTGAAGTTAGAACTTGATTGCCTGCTGCATCTGATTCAATCCAACCTATTAATGCTCTTGTTGCCATTTTTTAATTTTGTTTAATTATATGTTATAAATATTATAAATTATACTTTAATGTATATTTCTCGATAAAGCTATTACCTACTCCACATTCTAATATGATTGCGGTTGTAGGTACACCTGTTAATTTGGGAGAGGATAGAATATAATCAATATTCTCATTAGCAAATACTTTCATTTTAACTTTAGCATTTGAACGATCTGATAATTTAAATACTAAAACTACAGGTTGTTTAGCATATGCCTTACCTTTTTCAACCTTAAAAGGTTCATGTTTATATCCTTTAGGGTATGTAATTTCTGTTTTATATGGGCCGCTTTCAGTTTTAGCTACATCATAATACCAAACATGTTTGCATCCTATTTCTGGTTTTGTGGGAACGTCATAAAATTCTCTAGTATATTTATCTGATTTAATGAATGGTTGTTCTGCGGGTCTACCTCTACGTTCAATTGACATAACTTTTATTTTTGGGATGGTTTTATTGTTCTTCTAACTTGAAGATTTACTGAGTATTTACTGTTAAATTTGATCAGTTCTTCTTTGTAATTTGGATTACTCAGTAAACGATCTATTACTTCTTGAATAATTTCTTTTCTTTCAACTAAAACATCAACACTTATCATTTATTTTATATATTATTAATTATTAACTCTTATTACATGGTAAATATACGAACGCTATTCTGCTTTTCCAAATAGGTTATTGATTACTTTCATTCCAAATTAATAAGTATAATTCTTTTAAACTCATTATTCTTTTTTTAATAAATTTTAACTTATCTCTTTTTCCCCCTCTATTATAAATTACATGATTAGGGTTAAATATTTTATGAGTCCATCGTATTCCACCACTATTATTACAATATGTTTTTAATTCAGGAAGATCCGATTTGGAAAAAACAACAAATTTATCTTCATTTAGATAATCATTAAATGCTTTTGGAGTGTAGTGAATAATATAATCCCAATCTTCTTTTTGTAGGAATGAAGCAAACCCAACTGTTTTTCCTAAATCTGTAGCTTGATTTACATTACATTTTAACTCTAATTTAATACTGTTAGCAACAATGTCATGATCATCTACTTTATCACCTACAAATATACCATTTAATACTTTTGCTAATTCTTTTTGATTGAGAATATTAATTAAATTTTTTCCTTCACTTCCTAATCCTATAATAGTATCAAGTAATTCTTCTTTGGTCAAATGAGAATAATGTTCTCTAATTGATCTGTTATCCCAAACTTGTTTCATTTTTTACTTCTTTAATATGTTTACACTGACGATCTTTAGCCCTCCATACTCCAGGACAGTTACAACTTATTTTATCACCTTTTTTAGTAACTTTATAAAATAACCCAGGATCACTACTTGATTCAAATAGCCATTCATTTTTTTCTGGTTTGATTGTTTTTGTTGTTTTTGTTTCGGTTCTGATCCAATTAATATCATCTAATGTGGTTTCAGGTAATACCTCTTGCCAAATTGGCACTATGTATTTTTTACCATCGCTATCTGTAAACAGATGGGGTGGTATCATTAAATCTGTGTAATCATATTTGAATTCTTTTATATCTACAAATTCACCAAATCCTTTACCTACAGTAAATGGTTTATCTCCTTTGTGATATATAATACGACTTCTAAGATTATTGTGTTTGTTTAAATGTGTAAACTTAATTAATGGCATAACTCTTATTTCTTATTATACCGTGAATATACAAAAAGGGGTTGGCATAGCCAACCCCTTTCGCAATTATTGTTAAAAGGTTTTAATTAAAATTCATCCTCAGCTGTTACTCTAATATTTGAAATGATAAATTTACTATCGCAAACATTAGACCATTCTCGGCACATCTCATCTTCATACGAGTAACTTGAATTGGGATTTGGTGAGTAACCTTGCCATAATGAAGCAACAACTTTCCACCCATTATCCATTGACTTAGCTAAACCATCAAGATTCTGTAAGTTACTACCTTCGGAGCTGGTGTTTTTTACATAATCATATACCATTACTGTATCCCCATCTTGGGCAAATATTGTAGTCATATTACTATAATCAGAAGTAAATTCCGTAATTACATCAAATGGTTTTGTTGGATCAATAACGGAAGCATCATAAATACCCTTGTTAGTTGGTGAAGTCATCTTGTCTTGATCCCAACAGGGGGTTGTAAACAATGATTTTAAATAAGCATATTCATAATTTTGCTGGTTGTCTAAATGAATTGTAGTTTGTGTTGCTACATTACCATTAGTTTCTAGAAAATCAATCTCATTACAATAAGGTGAACCTGAATTACCGGCATCACAATAATCTCCACTTCCATTTACCATATAAAAAGAAGCATTTACCCAATTTACATCAGTTAAACCTGATAGATCTACTGTAGCCGATATTTTAGAAATATTTTTATAAGTTTCTACTGATCTTACACGGCCTGGGTTGAATGATACGGAGTTACTGTCGATAATTGGCGTACCACATTGGTTATAATCAATTTTAAAGGTTGGGGTATAGATTGTGGTGCCTGCTATTTCCTTTACGTTAGATACGCAACTATATAACATTGTGACTGCAACGATTAATAATAATACTTGTTTCATTTTATTTAGTTTTTGATTTTTTACCTAATTTCATAAGTGGAACTGGTGTTCCTACAGGATAAGGTTTACCTGGTATTGCTGCTGTAATTGACTCCATACCTGATTTTACTGCTAATGGTTTTCGTAATGGAACTGCTGCTTCATTTAACGGACCAAAACATCTAGCTAATATAATACCTGTTTCTGTAGTGTCAATAATTTGACAAGGCATACAGAACATATTACTTTCACTTGTGTGTGCTGAATCGGTATTTACAATAAATGCACGATTACCTGGTTTCATCATTTCCCAACTAAGAGTAGCTGGATTGAACTGAGGAACATAAGTTGATGTATCAAAATAATGATACAATGACCAAACTGATTTTCCATCCCATCTTGTACTTCCATCGTTACCCGGAAATTGGAAATTCCTTCTAACATCAAATTGACCTTCAGTACCCATTAATTTACCCCAGCTTGGACTTACACCATACATTGCTAGATTTGAAATTGATGTATCTGGGAATACAGGACATATAGCACATCCTTCTGCAAATTTTACACCTTGAACAGTAATTGAGTCACCAGTTGCAATAGCACCAGACGCTCCACAAAAAGCATAATAACCGTCGTGAAGTTTTACGATAGCATCTTCCTTTTTACCACAGCTAAACAACATTGTAGCTGCAATCACTAATAATAACGTTTTTTTCATTGTTTTTTTAATTAGTTAATTAACCTTGTCCCACGTAAGGTTTTTTATAATTTTTTGAATTTTTGTTTTTACTTGTTTTTGTTTTTGCATGTACTCCGGGGCGAGATACTTTTTTGGATACTACAGTAGTAGATGAAGAGGATTGTTTTGCCATTTAACTGATTATTAATAAATTATTATTTTATAAAACTATATAATAATAAATATTAAAATAATTCCTTTAGACGCTCCTTCTTTACTACTCCTTTAACAACATTTACATAATCTGGGTCTTCAGCATAATTAGCTCCCAAATAAGCGTAATATTCAGCTTCGGTTCTAAGACCACCCAAATATCTACATTGATAGAAAGCGTAATCATATATACTTTCCATCCATGTATCATAATAAGCATGGTTATTTTGAGTGCCTGATGCTGTATTAATACGAACACTAGCTTCTCTCATACCAAATAGATTATGGTTTTCTTTAAATATTTTACTCCCCCAATGTCCAGTTTCAATAATAGATTGAGCCATAACAATGTGAGGTTGTTTGATGTTTAACCGTTTAAGTTCCTCAACAAATTTTTCCTTAGTAAATTTGTTTTTTTCGGCTTGAACATTTAAAACAATTAATTCCTTTTCAACTTCGTCTAATGATTGAAACTTAACATAACGCCCACCTATAAATGAAATTAAAATTAGGATAGTAACTATAACAATTGAATGAAATAATCGTTTCCAATTTTTCTTCCATATTAACTCATTTTTGTCGAATTTGTAAAACATAACTTTTATTTATTTAATTTACGGAAATATACAAACCCTATTTTGGGGAAACAAATTTATTTTTTTGGTTTTGTTGAATTATTTGATTTTAGTTTGGATATTGTGTCTGCTATAAGTTTACAATCTTCATAATATTCTTCACGAATATAGTATGGTAAATTTTCCTCTAATGTTTCAGCAAAATTATTACGTTCTATTGTAATATCATATACTGAATTTTCTGGTTCTATTATTATAGAAAGTAGATGTACATTTTTTCTTTTAGTTGTTAAGTTTGCTAATATACCATTAACAATAGCTTGAGCTATCCTAAAATCTTTATTCATTACCATTTCTTCAAATTCTTCAGAACTTGATACTTGGAACTCTGTTGGTTTAAATTTCATATTAAAATAAGTCTAAAAATTTCGGATTTATATTCTTTTCCTTTAATGTATTAATTTTATCTTGATCAGACAACATTTTTGTTGCTAAACGTTCTAATTGTTTGTTCTTTTGTAAGTCATAATCATTAATTAACTTACTATGTTTATTGTCTTTTTTACTCATATCCTTGAAATTATATCTAACTCATCATCATCTTCATCCTCTCCCAAACCTAATTCTTTTAAACGTTGTTTGGTGTAATCATCAAGCTGCCAATCTACCTCTGCTTGGTTTATTGGTTTATGATCTTCCATCCCTTCGATTTGTTTATCATTAAATATATCACCTATAGATGTAAAATAACAATTATAACATAAAAATTCAACATTGTTTAAACCATAGTGTTTTTTATTACCGTCTTTAAAATGAAGTAATAAAGCCATTTTATAATCCAGTACACGTCTTTCATGATACCCACACTGATTACATTCTTCTTTAATATAACCATTTTCAATCATTCTGTGTTTGATTTTGGATGGATTAAAAGATGAAGCATCTAGTCTTCCTTCAATTATATCTAATACATCAAAATCACTCTTTCCAGGATTTAAAAATTTTGGAATACCTTTACCTGATTGATTTAGATGCTGGTCAAATAATGTTTTATATCCTTCGGTTGTAGCTTCATAAAATTTAGCCCATTTTTTATAATGTTGATAGGAAACATTTAAATAACGACTTGCTGCTCTGTTACTTTTAGTCTTAGCTATAGAGGCTAAAATCATTTCTTTAGTTAATGGTTTGGCTTTCGGCAAAATTCTTATATTTAAAGGTGAGTAAGTATTCTTAATCTACAATTTTGATATTATCATCAATATTATAATTTTGGATTTTCTCTTTAGGTAATTTTTTTGGTTTTTTTATTCTACCTAATGATTTTTCATATTCTTCATATTCTTCTTGTTCTAAAAATACAATATCAACCCAAGTATCATCTTTATCAACATTTCCTCTAAGTACTGTTACTCCTCTTTTTACTGGGGTAGTTGAGCAAGTAACACAAGTTTTTGTATTTGGAATTATTTCTAAGCGTTTTGGGTGAATTAATTCTTTACATCCTATACAATATCTTTTCATATTATTTATTTTCAATTTTTTTAAATATATCCCACAAATCCTTAGCACATTTAATTATGACATCTTTTGTTTCATCTGTTTCCATATTTGTCCATTCTAAGAGTCCAATTTCTCCAGTTGAATGGTTTTTTCTCTCCCATACATACCAGGTAATTATTTCTGTTTTCCAATCACCATAGTGGAGATAGAATAAATTTTCTATAAGTAAGTAAAAATCATCTTCATATTCTGTTAAATTAAGGGAGTATTTTTCATCTAATTCATCCCCCCTTAAAACGAGTGATTCATATAAATCTACCAAATCACAAAACATTTCTTTTTCCGATAAAAGGGAATTTCGTTTTTTGATATTTAAATATTTACCAAGTTCTTTCATCGACTAATAGAAAAAAGGGTTAAAAATGTCTTTAAATCCATTTGTTTCATAGCAGCAAAGTAATTTGCTGCTTTTAATCTACTGAATGCATTATAAGACATTATAGGTTCTTTGTTTTTATCTGTATTTATGTAAAAATAATAACGTTTCATATTTTTTATTTATTTAGAATATACATAGAGTTACAAAAATCATTCCAATCTAATGTATATCCCAAATGTGATGTTAATTCTTTACATAATTCTAAACCAAAATGTTCATGTTCAATAAATAAATGAGTGGGTAATACATCGCATTCTTTCATACTTTCAAGAATCATAGGTTCAACACCTTCAACATCTAATATAAATAAATCAATATTTTTAATATTATTTTCTTCAATTAATTGTTTATATGTAATTACTTCTACTACTGATTCTTGAAGGGTTACTCCCATGTTATGAAGTTGATGGTAGTGATTTTCCATATGTTGAAATGAACCATTACCCCATCCTGGTGCTTTAGTTGGGTCTTCTACAGTATCGTCTCTAAATACAAATGAACCGGGTTCATTAAGAAGACCTTTATTTATATTTAAAAATGAGTTTGGTCTATTTTCAACTAATTTTTTATACTTAGCAGGACTAGCTTCAACATTTATTCCTTTCCAACCCATCTGTTCCTCAAAAAACTTACAACATGATAGATTAAAACCATCGGCTGCTCCACATTCAATGAAGAAACCATCTTTTTTCCCTGAGAAGTAATTATCGTGTAGAAATTTATCTACAGGGATACCACTAAAAACTTGACCATAATATTTCATATTTTTTCTTTTACGTTTGGATTTATTGTTTGATATAGTTTAACTGCTTTTTCTTGTTTTTCAATTGTTTTTGGGTGGTATAATGCCCACTCTTCTTCAAGAGGTAGCATACCATGGAGTTTAAATCCTTCTAATACCTCGTGTACCTTATTAACCCATTTAATGTTTGATGTGTTTCTATAAATTCTCATTTGCCAATCCGCCCAATTTACCCATCCTTTCTCATTTACATTCCAACCCCATTTTTTAATATGTTCTTCAGTTAAGCCTTCTACAGTATTAACTCTAGATACTCTCAACATATCAACTTCAGGGTTTGCTTCTAATAGGGATGGTAGATTTTCTATAAGATATTCATTTGGTATCTCATCAGCATCTATCTGGAAGATATAATCTCCTGTACAAGCTCTAGTTAATCTATTTTTCCAATCGGCAAAATGGTTATTAAAGTTATCTTCTACTAGAGTAATATAATCATTGTAACTCAATTTATGAAGATATCCTAATAATTGAGATGTTGGTTCGTTTTTAGTCATATCAACTAAAACCACTACTTCATCTTGAGGACGTTTACGTTTGAGGAGGAAATAGAGGAGGTTTTGTATCTCTATAAACTCATCACAAACTGTGAGAGCATATGAAATTTTTATTTCCATAATTCTATATATTTACAATTTAGGTGTTTTATTATTCGTTTCTTTCTCATTTTAACATACTAACCTTATTCAGGAAGTACACCTATGTAGCTTAATGCTTCCATAAAATCACGCTCTTCAAAATTTTCCATAGTTGTCATGTCCATTCTCCATTCGTAAAATTCACCTTCTTTTCCTGGGATTGGGTATTTTATTTTATCTTCATCAGTTACGGGGATTGCTTTAACTGCACTCCATTTCCAATCAAGTTTATTGACCCCATTAGCAAATATCATACCTTGTTGAGGTAAATTAACCAATGTAGGCATCCAATTTTTTTCACCATCATTATATATTAAATCTTTATATAATTCAGGGAGTGATTTAAGTTGTTCATCATAAAATTCTTCTGAGTCTTTCATTAATGAACTAGATTGGAAACCGCACCCATAGCAGAAAAATGTTTTTATATCAGCCGTTACTTCTTCTACATAACAAGCATCTGAGTTACATTTATTACAATTTATTAAACTATCCATTTACTTTTTCTATTTTAGGTGATTCAACTTTTTTTAATTGAGGTATTTTTAATTCTATCTGGGTTGGAAATTCAGGTATATTTGTTTCTAGGAGGGAAGATAATAAATCTTTCATGGCTTCCCAACTAAATTCTTTCCTACTTTTATATGCTTGTCTTTTTCCACCATCTATATATTTTTTATAATTTTCAAATACATCTTTTAACACCTGATTAATCTGCATATGGTCGGGAGAGAACCATTGGGATTCGGGAAGTAAAAATTGGTTTGCTGAAGATTGATGAACATTAGTTAGTATACCTCCTAAAAAGGTATTGAATTTTTCATCTAAAAAATCCATATGTCCACTCCATCCACTCACGATAATTGGTTTTTTAGATAAACTAAATTCAAGTAATGGTCTTCCAAATCCTTCACCTTTAGTTAAACTAATCATAGCTTTAACTTTTGAATGATTATATATCTCATTCATTTCATCATCTGTAAATTCCCCATGAAGTAAATAAACATTAGGTAAATCATTTGACTTTACTGTATCTTTGATTAAGTTAATCTTTCTAAGTATTTCATCTCTATCAGTATATGATGAACCTACTTGTGTAGTTTTTAATATTAAAGCTGGTTTTTTGGCTTTGTTTTTGAAGGTTTCATAAAATGCTTTGATTAATAGCCCAATATTTTTTCTATCTTCTCCCATATCTCCCTGCATCCAATGTCCTACAAATAAATAAGCAAAATCTTCCTTAATTTGGATATCTAATGAACATGGGGTGTTTTGAGATTTATATACATCTGTATTTGCTCCTTCAAATAATACTTCAATTGGTTTTTCAACTTTTACTTTACCTAATATATTACCATTTTTATCTTTTTTCTCTAAAATAGTAGATAAAAATGTATTTTTAGAGTGATTAGATGAAACTAAATTTAAATCCATTCTATTAATACCTTCAACCCATTCTCCAGGTGATAGTGTTGTTTCTATACCGGCTGTAACTCCTATATTATATTTTCCAATTGATTGGAATTCACTTGGTATAGTTATTTGCATCCATATATCTGGTTTTGAATTTACTTGAGGGGGGATTGATAATTCTAATAAATTAGACCATTCTGAGTTGTCTTTGCAGAACCCAAAGGGGGTATTTCCCCATCTTTGGGATATTAATTTAACATCATATTTTTCAGTAGCAATAATTGCTTTAATAATATCTCTACTTCTGGCACCATAACCTGAATAAGTATTAAATGGTGAGCTAATTATAAATAGTGGTTTCATTTAGTATAATAATTTATGTGGTACAACTTTTTTATCTACAATATTAGCATTAATAAATTCATAATTTTTTCTTGGGATCCAAGTTTTAAACAATGTATCAAATGCTTCTATTACTCTATCTGCTTGTCTTTCAGATGTAAATCCACCTTCATTTATAGCAAATTCACGTCCTTTTATTCCTATTTCCTTGCGTTCTTTTTTACTTAATGAATAAATATTCATTATTTGTTCGGCTGCATCTTCAGCATTACATCTATCATCCCAAATATAAGGGGTTTTAGGTGAACCTTGAATTGAACGATTCGATGGAAAAATAGGGAATGCCCATTCACCACATTCTTTATATTTCCCTGTATGGTTTGAAGGAAAGTCAGCATCAAAATCAATCCATTCACCTTTTTCATTTCTAAAACCAAGTTGATCTTGCATACCACCTGTTACATTGGCTATAACTGGGTTACCTACTAATATAGCTTCTGTTAAACTTAATCCCCAACCTTCGTTTGAACTAAGTAATATTTGTGCATCCGACATATTATATAAATAGTTCATATAATTTGGTGGGAGTTTATCAGTATGAAATACCACATTATCTTCAAAACCCTCAAATAATAATTCCTTAACCGCTTTCAAATCAGTTCCATGATCATTTACTATCTCTGTATGGAGTAACATAACACATTTTTTTGCCTTTTCTTTAGGTAATTGATCTAAGAAATACCTAAAAGATAACATTGTATCAGGAATTTGCTTACGTCTTATGTTTCGAGAATTAAAAAATAATACAAAGTCTATATCTTTATTTACTAAAACACTATTTTTGAAGTTTTGAAATTCTAACCATTGTGGGTTTGATTCTTCTAAGGGATAGAATGTATTTTTATCTAACCCATGAGGTATATAACGGTTGATTTTATCATCTTTTTTATCACCTAATACTAATTTATTAATATTAACTGTTTGTTTACTAATACCCATCAATAAATCACATGCTTCATAATATGCCTTGTTATATAAGGGAGCGGGGTAATCATCCCATATATTTAAGTAAGCAATTGGAATATGTTTACGAATTTCGTTTTCCATAGCAAATATGAACTCAAAATAACGAGGATCGGTAATCAACATTATAGCATCTGGTTTTTCTAAGTTAATGATATCTCTAATAAGATCAGCATTACCATAACCATCTACAGGGTACAACATCACGGATGAATCATCTATATTAATAATTTTATTAGTATCTTCAGATACATCTAAACGTTGTCCTTTATCCGGATGTTTTATAGAACCTGCTATATTTATCCAATTAAAATGGTGTGCTGTTTTTGTTACTATTTCTCTCGCAACTGTAGCTACTCCTGAGTGGACTCTGATGTCATCACAGATGAGCATTATTTTCTTCCTCTCATTTTTTGGGAGATAATCAAAACTATTTTTCATGTATTAGTTATATTATTCGTTTATATTTAAGTCAGTATGTGTGTGTATTTTTTTACGAAATTCCTCATCTGTAAGATATAAATGGATTGTACGATCCGTAAGTTTTTGTAAAGAAAATTTATACCTTACACAAGATATTTTGAATTCTTCAAATAATTCTGATTGGACTTTAACTGATGTTAATGTCATGTTTTTATTACTCATAGTATTTAATATTTATTTTTATTTATGTTATACCTACAGGGCATAAATCTTTTTTGTTCTTAAATGGGCAAAAACCACAATTCCATTTACTTTCATTTGGAATCATAATATCATCTTTATATTTACCTTCGGGTGTGAATGCTTTTTCAATAAATTCATTTACTGCTTTTTCTGCTCTACTCATTTTAATTTTACCAGAGGCAGGTTTAAATAATTGAATACGAGGAATTACATAATCCTCACTCTCATACAATTTACGTTTAACAATAAAGAACTCAATATCAATATTATCTACTGGGAATCCAAATTGTTCTGAGAAGTATTTTTTGTATAGAATGAGTTGAAATTGTTTATCTTCATCTTTTTTCTCCTTATCACCCCAGCCACGAGTAGATGTTTTAATGTCTATAATCTTGATTGAATTGGTGGGTTCGTGGTATAATACAATATCGAGGTAACCGCGGTATAATACGTTTTTATACGTGGGATTAGGCGCAATTAATAATGGTAATTCACATTTAACTAAATGCCATCCTTTTTTCTTAAAATGACTATTACGTTTCTTTTTGAAATGATTTAATATTTCCATTCCATCATCAAAAAATTCCTTCATCTCAGCAGGGTTGCTGTAGTGGATATTTTTATTTGATTTATAATCTTTTAAATATGTTTCTCTAAAACGCTCCTCAAAATATTGTTGTATATCAATTCTATCGGCTTCGGCTCCACTAGTATCATACATTACATCTAAGTAATTTTGGATTGTTTCATGGATTGCTGTTCCAAATGTCATATGGATGGAGGATTCGTGAGTTTTATGTCCATCTCTATATTGTAAGGCCCATTTTCTAGGACAACTTCTAAACATAGACATTTGAGAAAATGAAATACCTTTTTCATATCCATAGTTTACCTCACGCTCCGATTTTTTTAATATTTCCTTTATTATAGGAAGTGTTTTTTTCTTTTTAGGCAAAACTATTTATGTTTTAAATTTTCATTAAGAAATCACAAGATGAGATTTCTTGTTCTATAATATTGTACCCTAACGTTTTTAAATAACTAACGGGGTTATTTGAGGTTGATAGTGAGGTTAAATCTTCTAACCATATTAATGGTTTATCCTTTAACAATAATTGTTTCATTCCTTCGAATGCTGATAATTCATGACCTTCAATATCAATTTTAATCATTTTCACTGGTTCTGGGAATTTAATAGTATCTAAAGATAAAACTAGATTAGTATTATTACTTTTTTCTATTACTCTTACCACACCTGAATTATTTGGGGATTCATCACCAAAATAAACCATTGAGTTATTACTTCCTATTCCTACATTAAAAGCATGAACATCTTCAAATTGTTCAATATTTTGTTTTAATAAATTAAAATTTTCAGGGAAAGGTTCAAAAGCCCATATTTTTAAATTGGGAAAAGCAACTTTAAATTGTACACAATGTGAACCAATATTTGCTCCTATATCCAACATTAAACCATCTGTGGGGAAGTATTTCCGCCACTTATTAAATAGTTCAAATTCCCAGAAATTATCATATTTTACTATATCATCAGATATACACTCAGGATGTTCAAATATAATCATGGGGGTGTTTTTTATACTAACTATTCTAGTTCCTCTTTTCATTTTTTCCATTTATCTTTTATTACTAACATAGCAATAATACCATAATTAGCAATATCAATAAAACTATCAATCATTGTTTCCCCGTTAACATAATTTTTACCATTACGTCTTAGTATGTTTTTTAGGCGGTTTATCTTGTCGTTAACGCGCAACCAAATACCAGTCAATGATAATTGTATATCTTCAGGTTCTTCAAGTGAAGTACCGAGAGCAATGTTTCCTAAACCATAATCCATCATTTTTTTAGCAAATAAAGTATATTGTTCTGCTTGTACTTCTTTCCAAGATTCAGCTAATGAAGGATATGTTTTTTCGAAATCATAAACTGCTTTTTCATCTCCAGTATTGGGATTGAATTCTTTAGTGCTAGAAATTGGAACTAAATTAATTTCTTCACTATAACCTGAAATTCCATTAGCAGTTCCTGTTGAAGTTGAAACCCAATCTTTTTTTAATTTTTTTAAACTCATAACTATTTTGATTTATTTTATAACTTTGCTTCTTTAATAATTTTTTCTGTTTTCTTATCATCTATCCCCATTTTCCATAGAATTTCTCGCACACCTGTAACTCGAATAATATCAATATATTCTTCGGCTTCTCCTAACCCACATTCAAAATAATCAGCTATATATTCTGATAATTCCTTGTAATTCTTTTTGTTTTGGTTTTTAATGTATTTTAAAAACATTTTCTTCTTTGGCAACATTGTTTTGTAAACGGTAAAAATTTTTTCTTTTTCAGTCATCGGCAACTTTTGTGCGATGTTTGCAATATCTGTATATCCGTAATACATACTCACATATCTATGAACAATGTAAGGACTAAACGAAGACTGTTCATCCTCTGTAAAGGAATTCCAGTCTTGTTTAGTATAAGTAATTACATTTAGCCAATCAAAGAGATTCATTACTCTGCTGAGTTTCTTAGTTCTTTTGGTAATGTGTCCTGTAGTACTTCTCCTGTTTCAGGATCAAAAAATACAGGGATTGGGATAATTCCATCCTCATCTGCTCCAATAATAAATTTAGAAATTTTACGTAGCATAACTCCTTGTTGCCAGATTTTACCTCCATTTGGAGTTTCGATTGACGTCGTTTTTGACAAGTCAATGTTTGGTTGTTGTTGATTCATTGTTTTTTGTTTTGTTTATAATCTAAAAGAAAGCCAATTAATACTATAATATTCATACCTAAGCTGGCTAAAATCTCGTGTATGTCTTTGTAAACGTTTATACTTAAATGAACGTGTCCTATCATCCAAAACGGGATGGATAAGTTTTGACTTATCCAAATCGTTAAGAATTTTAGGAATTGTTTCATAATACTCGTGGTTGTGATAGTTCAATAAGACGAGCAATTAATCCCATCGTACAAATTTCTTTATCGATTCTAAAGTTAGCTTGGTACGAATACTCGTTGATATAAATTGCAACCATTCCCTCGTTTCCTGAGGCAAAAGTAGAAGCGTTATCATAAAGGAAACGGTATAATTCCTCAAAGTCTTGAACATTCGCGTTTGCGATAATTTGTCTGATTTCATTCCAACTAGGTTTTGATTTAATTAATTCTTTTAATACTTGAGCTGTGTAATTAGAGGATACAATAATTGATTTATCAATTACTAATTTACCTTCTTGAGTTGATAATTGTGCTGTGTTAAGCATTTTTCTCAAGTCTGGGTAGAATTGGTTAACTAATAGTTTAATATCATCTATTTTATATTCTACATTTTCTTTCTCAATGATACCTGCTATATGTTTTGCAATATCCGCTTTTGATGGGGGTACAATTTTAAGTACTTGACAACGTGATTGTAGAGGATCAATGATACGCTCAACAAAATTACAAGTTAAAATAAAACGTGTAGTACGAGAATAGGTTTCAATTACATTTCGAAGTGCTGCTTGGCCTTGAATTGTGATAAAATCAGCCTCATCTAATATAACTACTTTAATACCTTTGAAAGATGCAGCACTTGCAAAACCCGATACTTTATCTCGGATAGTATCGATACCACGTTCATCACTAGCGTTGATGTAAATATAATCGCAGTCCAGATTATTAACAATAAGCTTAGCCAAAGTCGTTTTCCCAGTTCCAGCCGGTCCGGAGAAAATGAAATTCTGAATGTCATTCTGGTCAAGATATTGTTGAATAGTTTTTTTAATATTCTCATTACCGACATAAGTATTTAAATCAGTACTTCTATATTTCTCAACCCAAAGTGAATGTTCTTTTTTTATCATAACTTTTTATTAACGTAAATATACGAAATTAATATTGATAATCCAACTATAAAGAGTAATCTCCATATATTGAGAATTTTTTTAATTCTGGTGCTTTTATTTCAACTTCCTCAGAGCGAATAGCATATAATTTACTATCTAAAGGAGCAAGCCTAAATTCAACTTTTTCACCTGTTTTTCCAAACCAAGCTTCTAAGGCTTCAGTGAGGGATTTATGTATAACTTTATCACCCACTAGTGTCCAAGAATCTCCTGGGGCAACACGTATAGCTATTAATTCTAGAAATTCTTGTTTTTCAACCATTTTATTTTTATTTATTGTGTATTTATGATTTTTGTAAATATTATCGGGAGACATAAAAGACATCTCCCGACATTATTCCTTAAAACATTCCTCCCATTCCAGCCATTGGATCTGATTCTTTTTTGTCTTCTGGGTTGTCTACTACAACACACTCTGTTAATAGAATAGTTCCTGCTACTGATGCTGCGTTTTCAAGGGCAGTACGAGTAACTTTAGCGGGGTCAATAATACCTGCTTCTTTCATATCAACCATAGCTTCGGTTTTTAGGTTATAACCAACCCAAGTATTTGTTGGGTCTAATTTTAAACCTAACATTTGAGCTTCAGTTGAACTATAACCAGCATTTGTTAATATTGTTTCAAATGGTTTACCACAAGCTTGATAAACGATGTTAGCACCTATATTATCACGGGTAATTGCTTCACGAGCATAAATCATAGCAGAACCACCACCGGCAACAATACCTTCTTCAAGAGCGGCTTTTGTAGCATGTAATGCATCATCTACTCGATCTTTTTTCTCCCTCATTTCAGTTTCAGTCATTCCACCAACATGAACGATAGCTACTCCTCCTGTGAATTTCGCAAGTCTTTCTTGGAGTTTTTCTTGTTCGAAAGAGGATGTTGTTTTTTCGATTTGTTGCTGAAGTGCTTCAATACGTGTTTGTATTGATTCAGATTCTCCTCTTCCATCAACGATTGTTGTTTCATCTTTTGTTACTGTTACTAATCTTGCTTTTCCAAACCAATCCCAGCTAAATTTTTCAAGTTTCATTCCTTTTTCAGTACTAAATACTTGACCACCGGTTAGAATAGCCATATCTTCTAAAATTAATTTACGACGATCACCAAAATCAGGAGCCTTAACAGCACATACCTTAATGGTTCCTCTCATTTTATTGACTATAAGAGTTGCTAGGGCCTCACTATCTACATCCTCAGCTACAATCAAAAGTGATTTGTTTTGTGCTGATACTGCTTCTAAAATTGGTAGTAATTCTTTTACTTGAGTGATTTTTTTATCTGTCATCAACACAAGTGTATCTTCAAGAGTACAAGACATTGTATTATTATCCGTTACAAAATAATGTGATTTGTAACCTCTATCAAATTGCATACCTTCTACTGTTTCTAGATATGTTTCACCCGTTTTAGATTCTTCAATAGTTACTACCCCTTCACGACCTACTTTATTCATTGCTGTAGCAATTAAAGTACCTACTTCCTCATCATTATTAGCTGAGATTGTTGCTACTTGTTTTAATTGATCTTCGCTTGAAATATCTTCTTTGATTTTACGAATTTCAGCTACTACTTGATTAACTGCTGTATCAATACCACGTTTGATTTCAACAGCATTAGAACCATTATTAAGATATTGTAGACCTGCTTTTACCATTTCACGAGCCAACAATGTAGAGGTTGTAGTACCATCCCCAGCAACATCAGCTGTTTTAATAGCTGCTTGTTTTACCATTTGAACACCTACTTCCTCTATATTGTGACTCAAAGAAATAGATTTTGCAACCGTTACACCATCTTTAGTGCTTTGAGGATAACCTTGACTATTTGAAATAACCACATTTCGTCCATTAGGACCTAGAGTTGCAACTACTGCATCTGCTAACTTATCAATACCTGAAACTAATTGTTTACGGGCTTCAGGTCCGAATTCAATAATTTTACTCATTTTTTTTTTATTTGTTAATTTTAGCTAAAATATCATTTTCTTTACCAATAAGGTATTCTTCACCTTCCCATTCGAATTTAGTAAAACCCATTGAAGGTAATACTACTGTATCTCCTACTTGAGATATGGTTTTGATAAAATTATCCCCTGTGATTGAATAATATCCAGGTCCTACTGCTACTACCTCTGCAGTTTGGTTTCTTTCTTTACCTAAATCAGGTACAACAATGTTACCATACATTGTTTCTTCTACTTCTACTGGTTTAACGATAACTGCGTTAAATAATGCTTCTAATTTCATATTCCTATTTTATTTAATAATTTTTCCATTTCATCCTGTTGTCTCTGCCATTCATTGATGTATTCCATAATTGTAGAATACTCAGTTTTAAGATCAAGTTTAGACTTAGCTATTTTTTTCAAAGCAGAGGCTAATGAAGAATAATGTCCTAAAGGTTTTTCATAATCCTTACCTTGGTTACCATTGTCTTTTTTACCAAATTTCCCAATATTTTTTTCTTCTGGGGTAATAGTTTCAATTACTGTATAACAGTATTGATCTCTAGAAATGTAAAATGGTTCGATCGCTGGATCTTTAATTGTTGTGTTTGCCATATAACTTATTTTTATTTTGTGTCGTCAATATACGAACAAAATTGCGCTAGGACACGCTTTATTATAAAACTTACTTAATTTTAATTGTTTTTGGTTTTGATTCCTCTGAAACGGGGATGTGGATTTTTAATAATCCATTCTCCATTTCAGCATTAATTTTAGTTAAATTAAACTTAGGAGAAATTTTATATCCCAAGTCGAATGACTTACGGGATAAACCGTGGTAAATATAACCTGAAAAATCTAATTCATTTTCTGGTTTTTTATAACTAATTTTTAATAAATCTCCCTCAACACTAATAGAAATATTTTCTTTAGTGAGTCCAGTACAGGCAACATCAAAGTGTAAGCCTTCATCGTCGTAATAAATGTCTAAGGGATGGGAGGGTTTGGAGGTGAATGCCGGAGCAAACTGTTCTTCAGCGTTGAAGAAATTTCTAAATAGAATGTCGAACGGATTTCGTTCATTGATTTTTAATGTACTCATATCATTTTTAATTTATGCGTCCTGAGATCGCGGTTTAACTTTAAAAAACATAACTGCGTGCCCTAGCTACTGCAATTTTTGTTTATTATACATATATTAAATTATTTTTCTTTTGCAATAACGTAATAAACACTTTGAATGTTTTCATTTTCAAATTCAAGTTTCATAATACCTTCTAAATCAATACTCATTTTACCTGAAGCCATATCTTTATTACAGTACATAATCTCCTTAATCATATTTGAATTATAATTTTCATTAAATTCATCTGTATTCATATTGACATCAGATAGGAAAAATGATACTTTGTTTGAATATTCAATATTACCCCCAAAACACATTTCAAGGCGAGGTTCACCATCATCATTTGGGTTAGGACGTATAACTACAGTATCGGTATCGGCTAATGCTCCTTTAGCTTTAACAATAGCACCAATACTCTCATTATCTATTTCAGCAAAAATACTAAAAGAAGGTTCATCCTTAACAACCCCAGCAGGTTGAATAATCATCAAATCGGCTAATGAATAATCCAATGTATACTGGTTATCAGCAATTATTAATTTAGTATTTAGTTTATTTTGTTTTTTATAATCTAAACTTAAATAACCATTTGTAATACCTACTAATTTATTTAATTGAGTGGTATTACCAATTCCTATGGTTGAATCCTCTAATGGGAAGTTTTTAGCTTTTACATAACCAATCATCTCCTTTGTAGGTGCGTTGAATGCTATGTGGATATTATTTTTATTGATTTCCCATCTAACTGACTCAATCATTCCATTGAGGTAATATTTTGAAATAATTGTGGTTAAATCTAACTTTTCTATCATATTTTAAAATTGAAAAAATTTATTTATTTTTTTATTAAATATTGGTTGTCCCCATCCTATATCCATATAAACACTCTCTAATTTGTTTTTAATAACTGAATCAAATAATCCATCTCTATCTATGTATTTTTCAATAAATTCAAGTATCTCAGGTGGATCGTTATAACCATTAAAACCAATAACATCTATACGGTATGGATTATTTTTAAGATACGCAATATACATTTTATCTCCTATCTGAAATGTAGGAAATGTTTTATCTTGTTTTTTGAAACGGAGTACATCATTGTAAAATATTGCTGCTTTAGTATTAATAGGGCATTTTAGTCCTAATTTAGAAAATATTTCACCAGCATTTGGAGGACCAGCAATATATTCCTTCATTTTTTTAAGTCCGGTAGGTTTTAGAATTTGTTTCCAATCAACTGTTCTAAGTGATTCTCTAAACTCTAATACTTCAGCATCTATTTGTGATTTGGGTTTACCAAACATAATTTCAGTTAAAATATGTTCTCCGAACTTTTTAAATAATGGAGGGAAATTTGATTTCATTAGATCTAAACCTTTCATATCTAATTCATCTGTTTTAACACCTTCCTTATTTACAATATATTGGGCGTATCTACGTTTACCAGCAAAATAACCTCGTTCAATTACAACCTCTTGTTTTAATTCAAAATAATGTGGTTCGGTTGGATAACTTACGTTAAATAAATCCTTAACTAGAGTGTGCATATATTCATTTGCTAATTCCTGTATTTCATTAGCTATTTCCAATACAACTTTAATCCATTCATCCTTATCAGCATTTACTAATTCAGGTTTCATCTGTAATGCTAGATCCTTTACTTGAATAAATAAGGAATCGGTATCTGATGTTACAACATAGTCTATATTATCAGTTTTTAATTTTTTATTCATCCATTCATTAACAAATGTTATTGAATCCTGTGTTAATCGTTGTCCAGTTAATGTAATAGCTTTACTGATGAATTTATGTCCATCTGTGTATCTCCATCCATTTATAGCGAATACACCGTAAACATCATTTAACTTGATTTTATACGCGTGTTGACGTTTATTATAGAACTCACCTTTAACGGCATCACCAGCTTTATATGCTTTTTTCATTAACGCCTTATATTCTTGACGTTTAGCAAACCAATCAGCTAAAATTTCACATACAACACTTGATTTATCCTTACGGAAAATAACTCCTGGTGCTGATATGAGCATATCATTTGATTCTATTAAATGTAAAATATCTCCTATTTTTACTTTAGAACGTGATAATGTTTTATTAGGTTTTACCTTTTCAATTTCAACCAATTCTTCAGGATCCATTGCTCTGAGTTCCTTCATTGACCATTGATTATCGTATTTGTCACGATTTACAATACGTCCAACTAATGTTTCAATACCTATATTAAGTGTTCTAATTATTGATGGGTATAGTGAAGTAAAATCTAAATCAATAACCCATTCATATAACCCAGGGTTAGGATCTTTTAAATAACCACCAGCATATTCTGCTAGTAATTTTATTTCCTCATATTCTGTTTTATCAATACGACCTGCTTTATACTCATATTCAGCTTTTTTAACACTAATATCTCTTAATGATGGGTTGTAAGTTGTTGGTTTATTAGGTGAAACAATACCTTTACGTTTTAGGTAGGTTAAAATAGCACCATCATTTAATACGGTTGAATAATATATTGATTCATAAGTTGTATGACATAAATGACCAATAGTAACCGTTAGTTCAATAAATTTCATTACTTGCTCTAACTCAACAATGATTTCAACATCTCGAATGTTATAATCGATGAATTTATTTATATCTTCCTCAAATAATTTATCAAGGGAACCCTGGTATTCTATTTTATCTAGCTTAACGTATTTATTACCTATTTCACCTAATCGATATGTTGGTTCTTGTTTTGTAATAAATTTTTTAAACAATAACATATAATCGAGATGATTTAAACCACCAATTGTAATTGGATTATCTGTATTATATTCGTTATATGTTACTTTACGTATTGGTGATAGATATAATGCTACTTCCTCACCACAAACTAATCGAATACGGTTGTATAAATAAGGCATATCGAAAAAAGCACTATTCCAACCTGAAATGATTGTAGGATCTAGCTCAATCCAAATATCTAAAAAACCACTAAGTAAATCTTGTTCAGTTAAATAAGGAATAATTTCCTTGTCATCATTGACTGTTTTAGACATTTTACCTTTCTCATCTAAAATTAAACAGTAATATTTTTTACTATTATTATCATATAGAGCAATAGATGTAATTTTACCTTGGGGGTTTCGAATATTTGAAGGTGTAAGAGCACCTGCTATCTCACACTCAATATCTAAATAAACTATATTATGGAATGTAGGTGTATCATCTGATTCGAAATACATATCTACTAATAAACGTGTGTTTTTATCTACATCTTTCTCATAATATTTGGGATCCTTCCAATTATCCATTCTTTTGACGGGGGATACTTTAACTCCTTCTAAAGTTTCAAAGTCCCCATCTACATCGGCAGCATAAAATGTAGGCCAGTATTGGAAATGTTTCCAACCTTTTTTATCATCTCTTAGATAATAATGCTTTTCATCTCTATCGTAATAAACTGATTGGTACATAACTTTTAATTTTTCCACAATATACAAAAAGGGGTTGACAAAGCCAACCCCAATTTAAGAAATATATTAATTTATTTTTAGGCACTAACCCAAGCGGATCCATTATAAAATACAGGGCAAGTTATTGCTCCTCCACCTGTTAATGTTCCTAAATATGTGGGTGAGGTAGCATCTGTTACATATGCTCTATCTCCTAATGTCCCTGTTGGTAAATTTGCTACTAAATATCCTTCATCTTTTAATGCTATTGTACGATCACCTGTATTTGTAGGTATAATTAAAGTAGAGGTTGTATTTACACCACTAGCATCATCAAATACTAATCTTGTTGCATATAAACCTTGGTTTTGAATCATACCAAAGTGAATCGCGGCTGGTGCCCCACCAATTAATGTTGATCCTACTTTTAAAGAATTAGCATTTGCATTTGATGGGATATTATCTAAAATCTCTATCTCAGTTGTACTTATTGTATTAATTTGGTCATAACCACTTCTAAAATCAACAAATTGTATAAGATTACCACTACCATTGTAAGATGTTTTTACATAATTATCACTTGTTCCAACATTAAGATAACTTGTTGTTGTATTATTTGTATCTAAATTTATAGAACCTGTAACAGTAATTCCACTTCCAGTTACTAATAATGAACCTGTTATTATAGCAGCTCCATCATATGGGAAAGGAGTAGAAGTTATTCCAGTTAATTGAGAACCATCTCCAGCGAATGAGCCTGTGAATGAACCTGTTGCTGTTGCTCCTGTTAGTGTTACACCCGCTAATGTTGCTACAGGAGTGATTAAATCTATTTCGGTTGTTCCTATTGTTACCTTATCTGATGTTAAAGCCAATGTACCATCACCTGTATTTGTTGGTATGAAGATGTTAGATGTTTGAGTTGTAGTAACGTCATCAAATACTAATCTTGTTGTATAGCTATTGGATGAATTAGATTGAACCATACCCCAACGACCCGCTGGAGATCCAGGATCAAATAAATTCAAATAGTTCCCAATATAAAGTTTATTGCCTTGGTTATTATATCCGTTGACATTCTCCATCGTGATTTCCCATGGGGCAAGGATTGTAGAAGAATTATAAGATCCATTAACATATTGGGATGTCACACCATTATATTGCATTTTTGTGAGATTATTTCCATCTCCAACATTGATTAATTTATTTGAAGTACTATTGGCAGAAATGTTTATGCTTGATCCCGTAAGCATAATATTTCCATCTGTTAATGCAATCCCACCCGGGACTCCTCCCATATTTATAGCTCCATTTATTCTTAAAGATCCTGTAATTTGAGAGTATCCAGTATTTCCACTTCCTTTCATTTGGAAAGTAGATCCTGTTACATTAGCGGCAGTGGCTGTAT
>Ga0208303_1000205_pt1 | contig 25116 bp, 25 predicted proteins | sample CB_VirMetaG_2_FD_184537 | JGI IMG/M metagenome (GOLD analysis project Ga0208303, IMG submission 184537) | Freshwater to marine saline gradient viral communities from Chesapeake Bay - CB_1504_2 Viral MetaG (SPAdes) (version 4) | ecosystem: Environmental > Aquatic > Marine > Coastal | place: USA... | reverse complement strand
ATTCGTTGACTTGCATATCAGGCACTTTGGTTCGGTCATACGATTTTTGGAAAAACGCTGAGATAGGCAAACGCCAAAAGCACGCACCATTGGGTAGCATGATATTAAATAAGAGCGCACGTCCTGATATAGAGACGAGACCAAAGATAACACAGTCAATGCTTTCTCCTTGATGTTTTTTAAGATCATAAAGATACTCCTTCCTTATTTTGCAATAAATTGGTGGTATGTTTGCATTTAAATAAGCCATAATTTTTCATTATTTTATTTCACCCCAGTTAGGACCGGATTCATAATCAACTTTATTAGGAATCTTTAGTTCTACTGCTTGTTCCATAATTTGTTTTATTTTATCAGCTTGTTGTTCTGATTCAATAGAAAAATCTAATTCATCATGTATTTGTATATGACCTATTAAACCTTCTTTATATAGATCAACCATTGCTTTTTTAGTCATATCAGCAGCACTACCTTGAATTAATTTGTTTAATGCTTTGTAAGTAAATGCTCTTCTATGTCCATTTTTATACCAATAATTTTTCTTTGGTTTACCATCAACATCTTTTTCTTGATCACCATTCTCATCTAATAAGTATGGTCCCATTTCTTTTAGATCCTTCATTCTTTCATGATCTGCTGCAGGTACAAATGTACCCCAATCAGAACCTCTTAGAATTGGTTCGTACTTAGGAAATCTACAACGTCTACCTAATAAAGTTTTTATTCTACCTTTTTGTTGTGCAGCATTCATAACTCCACTCATTAATTCTTTTACAAATGGAACTCTACCGTGATAAGTATTAAATAATTCATCTGCTTTTTCTTTTGATACTGCTAATTCATTTTGTAATTTAGCTTTACCCATTCCATAAAATAAACCTAAGTTAATTGTCTTAGCTTCTTTTCTATCAATCTCAGCCATGTCCGCAACAATTTGGTGAAAGTCAGTTGATGGATCATTTTCATATGAGTCTGCAATAACTTGTGCTGAATCGTATTCAAATCTTAATGCGTAGTGTGCAACCAATCTTGGTTCTTGTTGTGAGTAATCAAACGTACCCCACTTACAACCTTCTTCTGGTATAAATAGTGATCTTATCAATGGACCTGTATCAGGATCTCTTGCTGGAATTTGTTGTAGATTTGGATTAGAATAACTAAACCTTCCTGTAACTGTTCCTCCATCATCAGATCTAATTTGATTTATATCTGCATGAATTCTACCTTTGTGTTCATGTCTTAATATTGTATCTATAAAAGTTGTTCTTACCTTGTTTATTTTTCTAGCTTCTGCTATCATGTTAACGACAGGATGATTATGTTTAGAAATAAAATTTTTAGTAAATGATGGTGCACCAGTTTTTTCAGTTACTTCGTAAGGTAAATTTAATTTTTGGAAAACTTTTTCAATTGATCTGGCAGCCCATAACTGAGTGTCTACTCCTGATTCTATTTTTATTTGTTGCAATAAGTTTTCTTCTTTTATTGCCAGTGCTGTTTTCAATTGATTTGCTTTCTCGATATCTACCCGAACACCTAGGTGGCGCATATCAACTAAACAAGGAAAAAGATCAGTCTCAAGATTAAATATATTCTGTAGATCTTCTTCTATAATTATTTTTTTAAATAAATGCCAAAGCTCTAAAGTTAGAGCTGCATCCTCTTCCGCATATGCTCCTACTTCACTTGCAGGCATTTTCCACATTTCAGCTTTAGGATCTAATCCACGTTCTTTCGCTGCATTAGTAAGTAATGATTCATTCTTACCTTTATTTAAATAGACCCAAGATAAAGAATTTAATGTAAATGAAAATCTATTTTCATCAATCAATGATGCTGCAACCATCGTATCAATAATTAAACCATTGATTTTTATACCTAAATTACGTATCCAACATACATCATACATTGCATTGTGAAATATTTTTGTAGCAGGTGATTCACATACATCTTTAAACCATTTTAATACCTGGTCTCTAGGTAGGTTAGGACCTTCACCATGTGCTATTGGAAAATAGTTTTTATAGCCATCTACAGCTACAGCTATACCCACAACTTCACCATTACCACTTATGGCCCCTGAACCCTTACTCTTTAAATCAGGATCTCTGGTTTCTAAGTCAATTGCAATCTCATCTGCTTTTCTTAGATCAGGAAATTCTGTAGGTGCTACCCATTCTGTAGTTGGCATCAACATTAGTGTTTCTCCTTTTCTGGTTTACCGTGATACATTTCATACCACGCATTACAATCTTCATTAGGACATTGATACATAGATACAATTAAAAATTCATCTGTACCACAGTCTTCTCCATCATAATCATTTTGCCATACAAGCTCTTCATTACAACTAAAACATTTAGGCATTATCTAATCTCCTTCAAATTACTTTTATTTAACATTTTTAAAAATTCAATTTCTTTATTTTTTATTTTATTTTTTTCTAATAAAATATTGTTATTAAAAATTTCTTTAACACAAATAGCTTCTGTCTTTTTACTATTATTAAATTTAATAAAATTTTTAGGAATTGAAAAAAGTAAACCATTATTCAATCTAATTCTATATGAATTAGATCTTTCTCTAGTAACTAAAATATTATTCAAAGTAATAGTTTCCATTATATCAATCCAAACATAAATATTGTTATAATTAATAAACCAAAAATTTCAGTATATGTATTCATTTTTTCCTCTTCATGTCTTTCATCTTTTTAATTTCTAATTCACAGTAATGAATTATCTTTTCTATATCTTGTATTCCATTTTTATTCAAGTATCTACAAACGTATTTAACAACGTTACCTTGAAAAAATGATAAGTTATTTTTTGAAATAAATTCATAAGGTTGAATGGGAAAATCTTTATAATGAGATCCTCCAATTTGTTTATCTTGTGGAAATGCATTTTCCAAGTCATCTTTGTGTGTCATAGTTTTCCTTTCAGTTTAATGTGACAGTTGTTAGTTTAACGACCATGAATGAATAGGGAGTTGGAGAAATCGAACCAACTTCGCCCGTTAGAGCTTGATGCTGCCACCCACCAAAAAGGGTTTTCTCGCTCCCGATCGGTTTACATAGGTTAGTATGTAAATTCTTAAATATGTTTATATTCATTTCTTTTTATTCTTGCTTTTAATTTATATAAATTATTTCTTGCACGTGTTCCCCCAACATACCAAACTCTATGTTCTTCATCATGCTTTGCTTGACTCTTCTTAATTGCTTTTTTAATTTTATCTCCAATGTCTAAACAAAGAATTACACTATCTTCTTCTCCACCTTTAGCTGCATGAATAGTAGATACTTTGATACGTGCCCTATCATCTAGGTCTTCCCCATTATCTATCATATTTTTAATATATTCTTTCTCAGATAAATCTGCTTTTTTAAAAGCATCAAACCAATCTATTGTGTTGTCCCATTTATTTTGTTTAAGACCAGTATATTCTTCTACATCTTTTATTTCTTTTTCATCTAATTTAATTCCTCTACACCATGAATTATAATTAATTGATGCATTATATATTCTAACTACAAAACTTTTACCTTTATTAGTATAATAATATAAATTTCTTTTTCTTAATTCTTTTGTCATCCTTATTAATCTAGAAATAGTTCTAGTTAATATTAACCATTTTCCCTCTGTTAGATCTATTTGATCTAGGTTATTTATTTTAAGACACTCACCTTCGTAGTCTCTTGGATAATATTTTTTTAGTTTTCTTAAACCAATTATATTAGTTAGAGGTATGATTGATTGTTCCTGAACTGCTCTTGATATTCTTTTTGAATATTTCAATACTTTTTCTTTATCTGCTTTTTCAGATATAAATCTATCTACATCTGCTCCAGCCCAAGCAAAGATAGCCTGATCATCATCACCTGCTAAATAAATATCATCTGTATATTGTTTTAATTTATCAAATAGTTTCCATTGTAATGGAGATAAATCTTGAGCTTCATCTATGAAGATTGCTTTAAATCTAGGTAAATCTTCTTTTAATAATAATTGATTGATCATATCATTAAAATCTAATTTCTTTTTAACAGTCTTATAATTTTTTAAATTATCATTTATATTTTTTAATATATGCCATTTAATTTCTTTAGAGTTATGTTCATTTCTATCATACTCTTCTCTAATAGTTACATCTCTATTAATTGCTTTCCCTATCATTTGAAAATATGGGCTATCACTATTTAAATAAAATATTTCTTCTTTATTATATTTATCATAATACTTAACTCTTAAATTTAATTTCTTACCTATCTTTTCATAATCACTACCTTGCATTACTTTTTTAGTATTTAAATCTAATTGATCAAAAGCAAATGAATGAATAGTCCTAAAATAATATAAATCTTTGTCTTCTGCTGGCATTCTTTCTCTAGCTTCTTCTGCAGCTTTTTTAGTAAAAGCAAAGTATGCAATTTTATCTAACGGTACACCCATTCTAACATATGCTTTAGCTCTACTGATAAGCTTATATGTTTTACCTGTACCTGGAGGACCGTAGTATTTATAAATCATTATACAATATCATCCTCATTTTCTATTTCTATAATCTCTTCTACTTCCATGTCTTCTTCTTTAAATAGATATAAAGGTATAAATGCACATCCATTAACACCTGGATTTGGTTTATCTGTTTTTTTATTTTTACCTGGAAATCTTTTCTTCTTACCAAACTCTGGTTTTGGTAAATGATCTTTTTCATTTTCAAACATTTTTTCTATCATGTAAGAAGTTCTAGATGCATCTTTCTTCCATTCGTTTTCTTTTAAGAAAGTATAGAAATCATCATAAACAAAGTATGCATAAGTTTCATCTTTCAATACGTTACCACTTAAAAAAGAATTGTGCGTTGTAGCCTGAGGTCCGTTAATATGTTCCCTTAATAATTTCTTTAATATCTCCATTGGTCTGGTCCCTGGAGCCGGCTGCACTGTATCTTGTGTATCTAACAAAGCATTTATCATTGCATGAAAGTCCATTGCTTTAATAGGAGGTGGAAATATATCCGCTTGAGCCATAACTAAACCTCTTAATTCTTTTTGATCTTTTAATTTATTTACATCTTTTGCATGAACTGAAACTGATTCACCTTTTTTATTTTCTACCGTAAGATAATATTCAGGATCTGGTTTAAAATCTACTTTGATTAGATTAGTCATCAATGGCCAATCTATTTTCTTATCTGATATAATTCCAAATTTTCTTTTTACACATTCTGATTTAACACAAACAGGTGAAAGTAATTCATCACTACAAGTATGACCTTTGTCCTGCTTCTCCCAATTTTTTATTTTCATTTTAATGTGATCATCTGTCCAGGTTTGATTAAACTCAAAATAATTTCTACCTGCTTGTAGAACTTTATTTTTCCAATCATCTGAATATTTTTTCTTAGCAAAGACCATGTAATTATATAAAAATCTATCACGACCATCTGTCATTTTATTTTTTGATAAAATTTCCAAACATGGTGGACCATCTTTAAATTCCTCTGCACCTCCGGTTAATGCTTTCTGAATAAGATTATCCGATAATTCTTTTAGTTGATTTGAATCTACTTTATTTAATTCAACACATTGTAGAAACACATCAAAAGGTATTTCTTTACCCGATGGATCTAATGCAACTCTTTCTTTTTTACCAAAATATGGAAGATTTATAAAATTACCGTTTACTTTATTTCCATTTGTATCACTTCCTAATTTAGTTTGTTTAGGAAATATTTCTGTATTGATTGGTAGTTTAAATAAAAATAATACGTCTTCTAAAAAATCTTTTATTACTTTTGCTCTTACTAATTCTTTTGTAAATAAATATAAATGAAGCCCACCACTTTTAGATTTAACTGGTATTAATGGTAATTGTTTTTCTTGAATTATATCTAGATAATATTTTACATCTAAATTTTTATATATTTTTGGATCTATATCTATTGCACCAAACCTTGCTAAATCACTATCATTACAGGGTTGTATTCCTATTGATTTTGTCCCATCTAAATGTTGTTTGTAATCAAATTGAGTTATAGGTTTACCTGACCACCCATAGTCACCATTTTTAAATCTTATCTTTCCTGTATCAGGATCTTTATAACCATTACTAATATTACAATAACCGTAATTACGTTCTAAACCTGTAAAATTTTTTATAAACTCTTGCATATCTGTATCCCTTTAATTTTTTTAAATGGTGGCAACAGTCTCCCGTTGCCACCACACCTTCGAAGTATTCACTTAGTGAATTAAACAATATCTGATATTTGAGGTTTATCGCTTTTCTCATATTCAGGTTTAGCTGCACCTTTTGACACAGATTTTTGAAACTCCTGTGCCATTAAATATAAGTCTGCGTCTTCTTTTTTAGAGATATCTAACGCTCTCTTCATAGAAGGTTTATAGACATGCCAGTTTTTACTTCCCGCAACTTTAGCTGCAGTTTTTAAATTATAAACTGCTGCATATGCTGCCGGATTATAAACACCTTTGTCATCTTTAAATCTTAGATTTTTAATCAACTGATTTAATTCTCTCGCAGGTGTTAAGTTAGATGATCTCATAGTAATTACTGCAGGTCTAGGTTCATCACCTAAAACAACTACATAAAAATATGCAGTCTTTTCTAAATAGTTACCATTAGTCAGTCTATATTTACCGTTTCTTTCTTCAACGGCATCTGATGGCACAGACATATGAGTTGCAACAGGCGGAGCTGCTACGTCACCCATTTCCTGCCATTCAGGATATCTTGTTTGCACGTGTGCAACAAGTAGGTCTACACCTTCTTGACCATCTACTAATGTACCAAGACCTTTTGCATAAATCATACCAGGTTGTGAACCTTCTACGTATTTTGCATTACTCTTATTACATTCAGGTGATAGTTGGTGTAGGATTTTTAAAATCGGTGTAGACATATCATCCGATTTTATTTCTTCGCTACCTCTTCCAGAGTCTCCTCTTAGGTTGATTGTAGCCAGTGCACCCGCACTGTTTGTCTTAGTCACAGCATTTGTATCTGCCATAGTATATCTCCTTATTAGGTTATTATTTATTTTTTATTTTTTAAATACGTTTGACTTCCATCAAATGTATTGAATAGTTCTTCAGGAACTTCTCGACCTTTGTCTTTCCATTCCTTCATAACTACTTTGAGTGTCGAAGGGTGAACTTTCTCCTCTTGGATAGGTTCATACCCATTCGACCTCGCAAGGCCAGCGTAATCGACAGCCTTGTTATCTTCGCCTTGACCAAATGATACAGTAATATTATTTTTTACTATATCACCTAAGCCATTGTCTCGAAGCCAGTGTATGCCTTCAGCTTTTTTATCAGCTTTTAATGTGGCACTATAAATTTGTTTAACAGTTAACTCTGAACCATCTTTTAGTTTTAAACTAGATAGGTTCATGTCTTCCATTAATTTTGGAATAACAACACAACTAAAATGTTTTTCATCTTGTTTTAAATCTTTTACTTGTGCTTCCAAATTTTCAATTTGGTTTTGTATGGATTGTAACTTTTCAACTTCTGTTGAAAGTTTATCTGGATCAATACTATTAGATTGATCAGGTGCGTCTTTACGCATATCTATTATCATATATAACTCCTTTGGTTTTTTTCTTTATAACTTTCATGGTCGTAATTATAGTGACTAAAACTTATTTTGTCAAGTTTTATTTTTGAAAAATATCTACTTCGATTGGATAGTAAGTTTTTTCTTGTCTGTCCCATTTTAATAAATTAAATTTTCCATTTGTTATATCACAAACAACTGAGCAAACTACTCCTATAATTGCAGGATCTCCTGATAATAATAAGTAATCATCAGTTGTATAATCTTTTAATGCAGTTCTTAATTTGTGAATTAATGGACCAGGTGATAAAATAATTTGACTTTTTTCTGGCAACACTGTGACAATTTGTCCAAACTTTTGTGCACCTAAAATATTATATTTTGGTTGTCCTATAGACGTACCTGGAATTTCTTGAGTTAGATAAACTTTATTTTTTATTGACATATTCTTTTTCAACTATATATATCTTCTTAGAAAGAAAAGTAAAGGTTATATATTATGAATTATAAATTTAAAACTAAGCCGTATGAGCACCAATTAGATGCATTAGAAGCATCTTGGGATAAAGAAAATTTTGCGTACTTCATGGAAATGGGTACAGGTAAATCAAAGGTATTACTAGATAATGCTGCAATTTTATATGATAAAGGCCTGATAAATGGTCTCCTTCTTATTGCACCTAAAGGTGTTTATAAGAACTGGTACGATCAGGAGGTGCCTGTACATTTACCTGATCATATCGAAAAGAAAATGGTTCTATGGAAAACATCAGACAAATCAGCAAAACAAAAACAAATATTAAATACTTTATTTGAAACAGGAACTGATTTACATATTTTAATTATGAATGTTGAATCATTTAGTTCAGGTAATGGAACTGATTTTGCACAAAAATTTTTATCATGTCATAAGGCAATGATTGCAATTGATGAGTCTACTACAATTAAAACTCCTACATCAAATAGAACTAAAAATATTTTATCATTAAGAGATAATGCTAAATATAGAAGAATACTTACAGGTTCACCTGTAACTAAATCACCTTTAGATTTATTTTCACAATGTGCATTTCTTGATCCATGGTTATTAGATCATGATTCTTATTGGGTATTTAAATCTAGGTATGCTGTTACTAAAAAAATTGAAGTACAGGGTAGAAGAGTTGAGATTGTTGTTGGTTATAGAAACCTTGGTGAATTATCAGAAAAAATAAAACCTTTTTCAAAAAGAATTTTAAAAGATGATTGTTTAGATTTACCTGAAAAAACTTTTGTTAAACATTATGTTGAATTAACACCTGAACAGAAAAAAGTTTATAAACAAATGAAAGAAGAAACAATTGCTTTCTTAGATGGTAAGATGCAATCTTCCGCAACTGTCATGACTCAATTGATGAGACTACATCAAATTACTTGTGGACATTTTACAGCTGATGATGGAACTATAAAAGATTTACCTTGTCAAAGATTAACTGAACTAATGAACATATTAGAAAACGTTGAAGGTAAAACTATTATATGGTCTCACTATACTCATGATGTTAGAAGAATAATTGAACAAATTAAAAAAGTATATGGTGAAGATTCTGTTGTAGATTATTATGGTGCAACGGATACTGATGCAAGATCAGCTAATATTAAAAAATTTCAAACAGATGATAATTGTAGATTTTTTGTAGGAACTACTCATACCGGTGGTTATGGTATTACTTTAACTGCTGGAAGTAATATGGTTTATTTTTCAAATGGTTATGACCTTGAGAAACGTCAACAATCAGAAGCACGTATTGATCGTATTGGTCAAACTAAAAAAATGACTTATATTGATATTATGACTGAAGATACAATTGATGAAAGAATTGTAAAAGCTTTACGTAATAAAGTTGATATTGCCAATACGATTATGGATGAAGATTTTAGAGAATGGATATAGTGATTATAGTCCCCACTATAATCAATCCCGGCAGCTAAGTGCCCAACCTCCCAAAAAACTATAATTTAAATATTAATGCTGTAATCATTCCACCCATACCCATGAGTAAAGCGCCAGCGCAACCGATTAAAATTCTTTCAATTCTATCAATTTGAGTTTCTAATTTATTAATTTTTTCGTGAGTTTGTTTTTGCATTATACGACAAAGTTTTTCGTGAGATTCTATTTTTTCTAAAGCTGAGTTTTTTGATCTAGTCACGGTCTGCTCCTCCACCAAAACCACCCATACCTTCACCTCTGCTTCCTTTACTTCCTGAAGATCCGCCTCCGCCGCCTCCGCCGCCGCCTCCGCCGCCTCCGCCGCCTCCTCTGTAATTATCTTGATATGATACTTTATCTTTTGATATTCTATCTGTTATTGATTTAGCTTCTGCCATATTTGCTTTAGCTGCTCCTCTTGCTGCAGCATCTTCTCTAGCTTTTTTATCCCTCATACTTTGAACAAAATCAGCAAAATTATTTGATCTTGCAAATAAACCACCAATGGTATCTTTACCATATCCAGTCGAACCTTTTGGTCCTACAAAACTAGAATTAAAATTATTTGCTAAACCACCAATACCTTTACCTATTAAACCAATTAATGGATTACCAGTTATTAAACCTAATAAACCTCCAATACCAGATTTTTGCATAACGTTACTTCCAAAATTACTTATTTTATCTTTAAATGAAGATTGACCTGGAAGATAATCTACTTGTTCGTCATCTTTTTCTTCATTGTAAGGTTCATAAACTGAACCATAGAAATCATTAAATGGCATTTGATTATTAATTTGAGGAATTTGATTTCCAGAAAAAGGAGCTACAGTATTTCCAAATTTATTTGCATTAGCTACTTGATTAGCAGCAATTATTTGTTGAATTAAATCTGTGTTTTGTAACCTTTGATCTATAGCACCGGTATTAATCATTGGAACATTATTAATCATTGGAATAGCATTAGATGCACCTGTAATTCCAGTATTAAAATTAATTTGTGGAGTACCTAAACTAACATTGGGAATCGTAGGTTTTTCAGCTGCAACAGCAGAATTAAATAAATTTAAATTATTTATTCTTTCCGCTAAAGGAGCAGATGCACCTATAAATCTTTCATATGCACTTGATAAAGGATTTTCTGCAGCAATTGATTTCATTATTCCAGATGGTGTATAACTATCTGCTCTTGATATACCTTGAATGGTATCATATGGTAAACTTAAAGTAGCCGCCATTGCTGGTGAAATTATATCTTTTAATAATCCTCCAGGTAAATTTCTAACTAAATCTTCTGTTGCTCTAATATTATAGTCTGCTTGTGTTGGAGCATTATCTCTAATATTTAAAAAATTTCCTTGTGGATACAGTGTTTCATATATAGCCATTATGCTAATCCTCTAGATCTTAGTCTAATTTGTTTCTCTTCCTCAGATAATAAAGCATTCTCAGTTGGAGTCAATCCATTTGGTCCAATTCCTGAAGCCTGGGCCTGTTGAAGAATTTCAGCGCTAGGCATAGGTGTTTGCATAGGTGTTTGTGATAATGCCATTGGTTGTATTTCTTCTATTAAATAATCATTTAAATCTATACCACCTTCATCTGTTTCTTGTAAAGTAGGTTCATATGTAGCCAAACCTCCTTCAGAAAAACCTGTTCGTTCGATATTTTTTTGATATAAACCGTTTAAAGATAATCTATTCATGTCTAATTCCATTCTTTTTAGTGTTGGATACACTGTTCTAAAAACATCATAATCGCCTAAATCTCTAGCTATTTCTGCAAATCTAGCTCTAATATCTTCAGATGGAAAATAAGCTTTAAATTTTCCAGTTCTTAATGCATTAAAATTTTCAGTAGATAATTGTCTATCTTTAAATTCTTTTCTTAAATCATTATTTGATACACCTAATATTTCGGCTGCATTAATATTTTTATTCATTTCTTTTTGAACATTAAATCTAGCTTTATTAGATTCATAAAATCTATTAATAATATCATTGGGTTTAATAGGTCCACCCCTTAATAATCCAAAGGCACCACCGGTAAATTCTCTTCTAGAATTTCTTATACCTGTTTGATATTCAGCAATTTTAAAACTCATTGATCTTAATGGATCAACTTCTGTAGGTCTAAACCCTATGAAACCTGCAATTTGATCATCTAATTCTAATGTCTTTCCAGTTTTAGTAGGTGTTCCTGTAGCGGCTTGACCTATTCTTATAAATTGTTTGTATGAGGGAGCTAAGGCTTCCATTAAATGTCTAAACTTAATTGACATTCTATCACCTATAGGTGTTTGTTCTGTATATAAAATTCTTCCATCTCTTGTTCTACCACCTCTACCTGGCAATAATGGAAATAAATTTATATCTGCTGCAGCTTGAGTCCAAATAGATTCATCTATAAATGGAGAAGCTATTTCTGTAACTGCTTCATCAGCTCCATTTATAAAACCTTGTAATATAGTATCTCCATCTTTTGTAGCAGACATAATTTCATTTGCTAAAGTTCTAAAAGGTCTTCCAATTAAATCATATGCATTTGAATGACTAAAATCTATGTATTTTAATTTACCTGTATCTTCATCTCTTATAGGAACTAATGTAGAATTTTTTGACCAATCAGGAACGAATTGTCTTAAAGCCTGTATTTCATCTTCTGTTACATTGTATAAAGCTTTTGAACCTTCTACCACCATTGCTGGAACTGCATTTAAAGTAAATGCCATACCTGCAGCTCTTGTTGCACCTATACTGTACATCGGGTTATTATTTTTAACTAAACCTTTTCCTTCTATAAAAACCATAGGAGCAATATCAGTTCCTATAATTCTCTCACCTGCAACTGGAATATGTTTCATTTCTTTAATTGCTTGACCACCAATATTAACAGTTGTTCTAATCATTTCAGATGGAAAAGACATAAAGTTACCAACAGGTAATAACCTTGCAGTTCTTACAACATCTCCAACATAAGCATAATTTGGTACTGTGTTTCTTACAATATCTGCAGCTTCTTCTTTTAATTCTTTAGGTGTTTTTATAATATTTGCTTTTTTGTAAGCTTCATCTCTCCTAGATAATTCAACAAAATAGTTTGTAATTTTCCAAAAATCATCTTCAGCTGTGTATTTACCTTGTAAATATTGTGGAAATTTTTTTAATTTAGCCATCATTGGATTTAAAACAGAGTCTAAATCAGCTATTTTATCTCCAAAATTAACATCTTTCATTAAAGCTCTAAGATCTCCAATTTGTACTTGAGAATTTACAATTCCTAATTCCAATAATTCTCTATAAGCTGCTTCGAAATCAGCATCTTTAAATCTTGTATTTTTTAAATTACCTACACCTGATATTTGCCAACCTTTTCTAAAAGATTCACCTAATAATTTTGGATTTTTAAATCCTTCAAATAGAATTCCATTAGCTGAAGCAAATGCACCCGCACTAATAATATTACGTAAATGTGTAGGTATAGAAAAAACAGTTTTAGCTAACTGTGAAGTTGCTTTTGGAAAAAGCAATAAATTTCTATATAAAAAACTTGCACCTTTTTCTGCAGCAGAAGATCCTTCTTTACCCCTAACAGCTGCTGTAAAATATCCTTCTGTTAAACTATTTGCTTTTTCTAACGCATCTGCAATTGGTTTAGTTGTAAATTTTCCTATTAACGGATTTTCTATTTGACCTGCTTTAAAATCTGCTAATTCAGAAAGTTTATCTTTAGATTTTGTCCCCCCTATTTCTATAATTTCAACGGTACCATTAGTAGCTGCTCTGGCTTCTTCTGCGGTTTTCCAAAAACTTCCTACACCTCCTTGTTTTTGAATTATATCATTTTGATCTACCATTTGTTTTAACATAGCACTTGTTCTAGCCATACCTGATAGTTCAGTAACTGCATTAAATATAGAATATCTAGGATCTTTCATTTCCCCTAAAAGTTTTCTTACTTGTATCGCCGGGCCAGCAGTGTCATCAATTATATTTTTAATAAATTTTTCATCTTTACCTAATCCGGTTAAAGTATTTTTAATATACGAAGGATCAGCTAAACCTCGACTGCTTTTTTTAGCTCTAACTCCATCTTCTAAAATTTTATCAACAATGTCTCTAGCTTCTTGTCTATAAGTACCTGTATCTAAATTGTAATTTATATCACCCCTAGAAGCAGCTATTTGTTTTTCAAAAAATTTAGTTGCATTTTCTCTAATTTCATCTGTTGGTTTATATCTACCAAATACTCCTAATATAGGAGCGTCTTCAAATATTTTATATGTATTTTTAATAGAAGATTTTATTCTCTTTTGTAATATACTTTTTAATTCTGGTGCATTAAAATTATTTACTGTCTCGATTAAATTTCCAAATGTTCCTCTTGCTTCGTCAATGTTGGTAATAATATTATTAGCTGTTTCATCAGTTACACCTTGTTTTTTTAAAAGTTCTAAAAATTCAGTTGTTTTTTTTGGATCTGAAAATTTAGTTAAATCTCCATCTAATATTAAATCATTTACTTTTTCATAAAACACTTCTTTTTCCTCTTTACTTAATGTTTTATCTAAAGCTTTTTGCATTTCAGGAAATGCTTTATTAATTGTTCTATCAATGTTTTTTACTAGTTCTGTAGCTTTGTTCATGTCAGCAGATCTAAATCCTTCCATTACTTTTTGTGAACCAAATAAAGCTTTTGTTAAAGGTCCTTCTGGAGTAAAGGCTTCTGCAAATTTATTTAAATATCTTTCAAGTACATTATTACTGTAAGCTAATTCTTTTCCTTTTGTAGCTAATGCTTTAGCACTTTTACCTGCTGCAGCTACTATTGGAGTAAATAATAAAGATTCACTACCAAACTTTAATCTATTTAATAATTTTCTTGTTGCATCTTCTCTACCTCCACCTGTAGAAAAAGTATCTAATTGAGTTGGACCTTTGTCAAACATATCTCCAAAAGTTCCAATATCTTCTACATCTGCTACAAAAGCTTCACCCGCAGCACCTCCCATAGCTCCCGCTGCAAATTTTGAATAACCCTGTTTTTTATTTAATTTAAAAGCTTTTTCCGCTGCTTTAATTACAGCTTTATCTCCTGAACTATAAGCTTGTTTAAGAGCTTTCTTTTTAAAATAGTTATTGGCTAGTTTAGAACCTAATTTAAAACCTGCAGTTCCTGGAATTCCAATAGAGACTAAAGCCTCTGTTAATTTACCTATACCTTTTTGTTCTGCAATTTCTTCAAATGGATTAAGTTTATCAAAAAACATTTCTACATCTGCGGCTGTATCAGTATCAAAACCTAAATCTATTAATTCTGCACCTAATGAAAATACACCTTCAGGAACTTTTATAATACCGGATGCTATACCAGATAAACCGGCAGTGTACCAAGAGGCTTCACTATCCTCTTCTTGTGGTAATAGTGGAACAAATTCGGCCATTTAAATTACTCCTTTCTTATAAATAATCTTCACCTATTGATGGAACATTTTTATATTGTTCAGAAACATCTGATCTAGATTGTTTTTGTTTTTCCTCTTTTAATTTTTTTTGTTCTTCTCTATATTTAGGAATTCCAGCTAAAATTTCTTTTTGATATTCAGTCATTTCTACTACAGGACCTGTATCTGCTCCATTAGTTACTTCTTTTAAATTAATAGATTCAATATCCATGTATGTTGTTGGTTGACCAATAACTCCTTTTTGAACATTAATTTTTTTATAATTATTTTCATAAGGATCATAAACAAATTTACCATCCATTTTTTTTAATTGTTTTACATTAGCTTTAACTTGTTCTGGATCACTAATATCAAATGTTAAAACTCCAGCTGCTCTAGAACCTACTTTATCATATAAATCATCTGCTCTTGTTGTTTTAAATTTTGCAGCCCTTTGAGCTACTTGAGGTTGTCCTGGATATGTAGCAAAATCTTCTTGAAGAGTTGCTTCATATATAGCATCTGGTTTTATTTTACCAGCTTCTAAATCTAATCTAGCTTGAATTTCTTTGTCTAATAAAGTTTCTTTACCAGCTTGTTCAATTCCTAATTGAGTTGCTCCTGATTTAAGGTCTCTTAAGAATTTTTTCTGTTCAGCTTTTTCTGTAAGTAATGAAGCTATTGGTTTTTCTGCTGCTCCAATTAAATTACCAATTAAACCTCTACCACCAGTTTGTGTAGCTATTGATGGACCATATTGTAATAAAAATGTAGTTAATGGATCATATCCTTTATCTTCTGGAATATTTTGCATTAATAAATCTAAATTTTGTTTTGTTAATTCTTTTACTCTATTTTGTGAACCTACTCCATTAGGATCAGATTCAGCATGGTTTTCTCTATCAACAATACCAGTCATGATGCCTTCTCCAACATTACCACCTTTTCTAAACATAGGTCTTTTAAATATTCTACTCATAATTAAGTTCCTGGAAATGCTCTATACAAACCTGCTAACGTTGAACCTAAACCTATCGCTGTTTGAGCTGCTGTTGGTGAAGGAGAAGTTTGCGTCATTGTTGAACCTGGATATCCGGATATTAAACTTGCAATACCAGAACCATATTGCTGCGCTGCAGTTAATGGTTGCTGTTGTTGTGCTTGTAATAATTGTTGTTGAGCAGTTAATTGAGCTTGTGTTTGAGCTTGGTTCTGTCCACCCAAAGCAGATAATGCTCCAACATCTTGACCCAAGAAAGATTGTGACTGTTGACCTAAATTTAATTGATTCATAAAATCTTGTTGAGATAATTGTTGTGCTTGACTAAAACCTTGTTGTAATAATTGAGCTTGTAAAGCTGCTCTATTTCTATCAGATGCTGATTGGTATTCTGCTCTTTGAACACCTTCACGTCCACCACCAAATGCACCTGCACCAATTGCTTGCGCTGCTAAAGCGGGTAAACCTTTTTGTGCTTGAACATCGTATTCTTGTAAAGTTGTATCAATAATGTCTTGTTGATATGGAGACATATAAGCTTGATAGCCTGTAGGTCCTGTTGCAGCTTGCGCAGCTTGTAAATAAGGTTGATATCCACCAATACCTTGTGTTGCTAATTGTTGTGCTTGAAGAGATAAAGGATCTTGTCCCGCAACAAATTGTGGGCCCATTGTTGTAGACAGATCAGCGCCTTTATATCCACCAATTGCTTTTTGTAAATCTGTTAAATACGTTTTACCTGCAGCTTCTATAAATTCTGCGGGTGCTGTTCTTTGTGTAACTATTTCAGCCATTATACTCTACCACCTTTTTCTAATTTTTTCATCATATCATACATACGTTGTGCACCTTTGTTAACGTTTCCGTCACCCATTCCTCTTACCGCATCAGCTGTAAATACGAATTCATTGTTTGCTAACATCGCTGGGATGTCATCTGCCTTTTCTTTTACACCAACTGGAGGAATAAATCCACCTGTTTCTCTAAGATCTAATTCTGTAACTCCTGCAGGGTTTTGATTTAAAGGTAAACCTTCCATTTGTGAAGCTTGAATAGCATTTTGTTCTGGAGTACCAAAAGCATAACCTATTCTACCACCATAAGCTACTTCTTGTCTATCATCTATACCATTAAAATTTTCATCAATAAAATTACTGGAACTACTACTTCTTAATTTTTTAAAAATATCAGGATTACTATTAATTAATTTAGAAAGCATTCCCCCCATACCACTACTTGGCATAACAGGTGTATCTCCTGCATTCATGGAAGCCGATACAGGTTGAAATACTCCTGATCCTCTAACTAAACTACCTAAACCATATTGCATTCTACCACCCATAGCAGAATTTTTTCTTTCCGATTCCCTAATTCTATTAATATAATCTGTTAAGGATTCACCGGGCATTACATCAATACCTCTTTCATATGCATCAATTAATTTTCCATAATCTTCTGAACCATTATTAAAACCAATTCTACCACCATTAGCATAACCTCCTTGAGATGAACTATATTCAGACACACCTTGTTCAACTAATGCCGGAATTTCATCTTCTGGATATCCTAAATTTCTATAACCACTATCTAAATAACTTCTTAATGAATTTACATCTCTAGTCGCTGCAACCGCTTCTTCATCACCTGCTTCTGCTTTTGCTAAAAGACCACCTAATAAAGAACCACCTGCCATAACTCCTAAAGTTTTACCTAATGTTTTTTCACCACCTAAAAAATTTGAAACTGTTGAGGCCCCTGGTATTCCACTAAGTGTTGCACCAATACCTGCTTTACCAAATAAACCTGTGGCTGCTCCACCAATGCCTGCTCTACCAAATAAACCACCAAATTGTGTTCCTGGAATTCCAAAACCAGCTGCTCCTATTAATGCTGCTTTACCTAAATCTGATTTAGCAAATTTTTTAACAGCACCGGTAACACCTTTAACAGCTTTTTTTACAAAGCTACCTAAGCCATATTGTTGTCTAGGCATAGCATTCATAATGCCTCCACCCATACGTAATTGACGTTCCATTGATGATCTGTTTATTGCCATATTTTAAATATACTTATATTGTTAAGCAGGCGTAGATATCCTGTAAATACTATACTTTATTTGATTTTCTTGTCAACGTCAACACGTTTTAAGCCAGTCAACATATCGTAAAATCTACCACAATACTCATGATCTCCAATGTGAGATATATGGTCCATTACATATACATATACTTTACCACCAATATCAGTCCATCTTTGACAGAATCCAAAGTCTTCTCCAAAGTATCGTTTAGTTTCTGGATCATGTAATGTATCAAATAAGTTATAAAAGTTTTCTTTTTTAGTCTCTTTACCATTAATAACAGTGGGTTGATATATCTCTAATTCAGGATGTTTTGCTATCAATTTATCTATTACATTTCTTTTAATTAACATACATCCTGTTGGAGCATGAGTTACTTCCATAACTCCTTTATCTACTATAAGTTTATTTTCACCAATTTTAATTGGATACATATACCCTGAAGATAACAAATCTTTTTCTGATTTAACCATGTCGGTTTCCTTTATTTTCTTCCACATCTTTTCTGTTTCAAACATCTTCATTGGATATGGACATGCAATAATATCTTTATCTGCATCAATCATTTTAAATATAGTCTCACTTTTAAAAGAAATATCAGAATCTATAAATAGTAAATAATCGTATTTATCTTTATGATTTAAAAACTCAGCTACACATAAGTTTCTACCTTGTGTAACCAATGATGATTTTAATAAACTAAAACTAACTAATATATTTCGTTTCATACATTCTTGTTGAAACTTTAAAACTGCTTGAGTGTAATGCATAGATACTTCACTATGACATGGAGTACATACCATTATTTTAATAGATGATTCTAATCCACTTTTAGAATCTACTCTTTCTAATTTTTCTGTTTGATAAGTATCTTTATTAGCGTTTATTTTTTTATTGTCATTAAACCAAATAGGTTCATTATTTTGCATTGATTGCTCCTTGTAAAAATCTAGTCCAACTTATTGATTTAACATTCCAATTGTAGAATCTATTAACGTAATCTCTTTGCATTTTTAAATGATCCTGGATGCCTGGTGCCTCTAGCGATTGTGCAGCGACTTCTATACCTTGTGCAAATTTTCTAGCTAAAGATTCATAATTATTAGAGTATGGAATGTACATTGGAAACTCGGCTCCGGTTTCAAACAGCGCACCATAATTAGTTGTTACACAATATAACCCTGCAGCCATTGCTTCAATTAAAGATATACAAAATGTTTCTTCCCAAATACTAGGATACACAAATAGTCTATAATCTTTTAAATGTTGTTTAATGTATTCATTTGGTTTGTAACCAATATAATTTACATTAGGGAGTTGTCTTGCTTGATCATAAAGATCTTTGTATATAACATCTGTTTTTTTATGAAAATTTTTACCATATACTTCTGTCGATGAATAAACATCTAAACTTATTAATGGATTCTTAACAAGTTGCATTGCACCTAGTAATACAGATAAACCTCTCCAAGGTGTACAGTGATGTATAATTTTTATAGGATCACCTTTTTTATATGTAGTTGGAGTAGGTTCAATAGTATCTACAGCATTTTTAATTACCAAAGATCTCTCTAGTGGTATATCAAACATCATTCTAAATTTTTCAAAATTCCAATTAGAATTAAATACATACCAATCATATTTTTTATGATTAGATTTATCTTTGAACCATGGAGCCAGATTCGGTTGATCATATGAATTCTTTTGCCAAAGTATATTTATTTTATCTTTTGATAGTGGAATAGATTCAGGTACAGATGTACATATTTGTACTTGATTTAATAATTTAGAATCAACGTTTTTTCTTAAATATTCAAATTGAAGCTCTGTTCCGCCTCTAGGATTTTGGTTTATCATTATTTTTGATTCATCACTTTCTGTAGTAGGTTTAATCCTTTATTGGTAACTGTAACTGCTGTATCAACTGCTAAATCATCTTCAGCATGATTCTTTAAAAACTCTTCTTTAGTTTCATAAGTCTTATTTGTAGACTTACTTCTAAAAGTGTGTTTTGTTGTCGTTTCTATTTTAACTGGTTCATCCATTCTGATCTTCTCTACTTATTTCTAATATAGATAGTGTGGCACTTATATCAGAAACGTCAGAAGATTCAAGTCTTATGGTGTCGTTTTCTTCAAGGATAATTGGTCCTTTAGCTAAATTACAAATAGTGGGGCCAGTGATACTAGCATAAGCTACTTGGAAAACAGTTGTTACATTTGAGTCATAAACAGAAGCTTTAACTATTTTACTACCTGACTCATTAGTTACTTGTATATTTTGAACAATTGCATTTGCATTATTGGGACACGTATATAAAGTCACAACATCGGTTGTGCTAGGATCATAGAATGCGTTTTTATAAAAATTAGCCATTAGTTATCTATGAGTATTAACTCAAATCCTCCAGCGCATGCTGATGCATTACTTGCGATTGCTTGAAAATCTATATCAGTTTTTTCTGTTACTTTATTAATTGCAAATTTTCTCCAATCATTAAATCCACCTCTAGCTGATGCGTATTCTTTAGCGTTCCATGCAGCATCAGTTACAGTGTTATCTCTAGTCATTAATCTAAATGTATGCTCACTATCTTTTGCAGATGAAAAGTTTACATTTATAATGTATCCTGTTTTACCTGCAGGTATTGTATACAAAGCCATTAATGTTTGACCTTGTCCAATAGTATCAAAACTAATTTGTGCAAGTAAATCCCCAGAAGTTGTGTGATTCATAGTGATTGTTCCTTCATTAGTTTCACTTGATCCTGCTGTAACTACTCTTGCTCTAAATACTCTTAAAAAGTTTCCTGAAGTTGTAACAGTAGTTGTACCATTCATAGTAACCGTTTCAGTTAATAAATTCCAAGAAGAATCTAATCCTTGTATCTCAATAGTTCTAGCACCCGTGCTTCCATCATCATCATTTGCATCATTACTTACAACATCTAAAGTATCAGCAGCTGTTGGCCATGGATATAAATTACTTCCATCCCAAATAGTTTCAAACCCTGATGATTTAATATTTGGATTAGATCCGAACTTAGAAACATTTGTGTAACCTGTAAAATCTCCTTTAGCAACTGCAAGAAAAAAATCTATATCACTAGTACCTGGACTAGTTCCACCTGTTGTATTTACATTATTACATGAGCTCATTAGCAACCAAACCTCATATTAAACCAAGTAAATCTTTCAATCTCTTGTTTTAAATCTTCTTGATAACCAAAATTAAGTTGGTCTTTAATTGTAACTGCCGCTTCAATAATCTGTCTTTGGTTTTCAACTTTATATTCTTCAACTGGTTCTGGTATGTATGCTGTAATTTTTGCCATTATCTTCTTCCTCCCGCACTAATATCTAATCTTAATGTACCATATCTCCAAGTTTCACCTATTGCATCATTTTCAATTTTTAAACTCACAAGTCTTCCTCTAACTCTAGTATTTACTTTATCAGTGCTTGTTGTAATTGTAAATGGTCCAGTGATCAAAGGAGCTAAAGAACTACTTTGCGCTGTATCTGCAGGATAGTTACTAAAGAATAATGTAATTTTTGCATTGCCACTTAAGTTTTTAAAGTCAGGTATAAATCTTGATACTCTCATAATATTCTCACCATCACCTCTTAAATCTCCTATTCCAGTTGATTGCCCTTGCATAGTTCTTGTTGCAGTAATATCATAATCTCCAGATTGAATGTAAGAAGTAATAGCACTTGTAGTTCCATTATAAGACACTTCGTTAACCCCTGTTTCATGGGCCCAATATTGACTAGATCCGTAGTTGCTCGTTGCTCCATTAATCACTGGGAAAGTTGGAACTCCTGTTAAATTATATTCTGTTGCATAAGGTAATCCGTAAGTATGTGCATCTTGATAAGTTGTTCTAGATAAAGATCCTGTTGTCCAAGTTTTATCTACAAAATTATAAACTACATTTCTATTAATTTGAGTTGAATCTGCTGTTGCATAATACCAGACAACTTCATTATATAATGAGTTGTGAGCTGCATAAGTTATTTGACTGGCATCGTAATTAATACCAAGACCATCACCTTGAACTGTAAATACAAAGTCTTCAACTAAAGACCCTAATTGTTTAACGGTTCCATCAAACATAAAGAATCCACCACCAAATCCCATCCAAAATACTGCACCTTGTGCATAGACCATACAGTGTTGACCTAGAGCTCCACAGTTTGTACCTACTTGTCTAACAGAAAAAGTAAAAGGTGGACCCACAAACTGAATTGTATAAGCTGCTTGATCCGTTAATATTAAAATATAATCTTTACCTTGTACCGCTCCAATAATTTCATTACCAGTATCTAGTCTAAAAGTACCGGCCGTATTGGTTGCAGTGGGTTGATATGTATTATAATCTTCTTGGTTTGAAAATCTTATAAACATTGGATCTTGAGTACTTGGATCTCCAATAGTTGTTTCTGTTCCAATATGAAATAAGTGTCTATCTCTATCTGATACTAAAGTCAAAATAGATGCTGTTGGTGCACCGGTCATAACAGCTGCTCTAACTGCAAAACGATCTGGAAGTGTGCTTGGATCCCAAGTATAAGTTTTACCATTCTTAACTGTTGCAACTAATATTTGTCCAAAGTTATCTAATGACCAAGAACCTGGAGCTAGTGTTACAGTTGTAGCAGTTGTTTCTTCTCCCCATCCTGTTCCAGTTGGAGTTGATCCCCAAACACCTGTACCCCAACCATAAGCTGAAGTTTGGAAAGTAGGACCTATAGTTATATAAGGTGTAATAGTAGCACTACCTGCAGCAGACGTTGTTCCTGTTGCAGCAGTTGCCATAGTAATAGTAAAAGAATCATCATTTGGTTTTGATATAATTTCAAATAAATCATCTGTAAAATCTGTTGATATGTATCCGGATCCCGGAGGAGCTGTTACTGTGCTAAATTTTATATATTCTCCAACTTCAAATCCATGAGAAGATTTGTTAACGGTTACAGTTGTTGAAGTATCTGTAGTATCAAAAGTTGCTCCAGTAATTGCTCTATCTGTATCTAATGGAGTAATATCATAAAGAGTTCCTTCATAATAAATAAGAAGAACTTTAGAAGTTCCTAATGCTGCGTATTTTCTACCTTGTAAATCTGTCCAAGTTAATTGTTCTCTTACAGGACCTGCAATAGTATTAGATATTAACTCTTGCCAACCGCCTATTTTTTCAGGTTGTCCATATCTAAAACGAATATTATCGCCATCTATCCATTGACCTTCAGCTCCAGATTCTGTCTGTTGCTTGTTAAAGCCGGGTGCAAATTGAATTTTTTGTAGCATACTTTAAAATATACCAGATTATGTGTTATAGCAAGATTTCTTATCTCGCAGTAGCTGGTACACCAGATGATGAAACGAATGGATTTTCAGCAAATGCCATGTAGATATATTCTTGACCTGAACTATTATTATTTCCACTATTTCCATTTGTACGAAATCCATTTGATAAAAAATCAAAAGTTGTGTTAATATCGCCTGTGGTTTCTGTTGCAGTAGAATCTGCTGCTAAACTACTATCTACTGGGTTTGAATCTGCTGGACGCTTATTATCCACCATAACCCATGAGTTAATATCTGTAGCTTTTATAAGTATGAATGCTGGAGTAAAACCAAGATAGGTAAAAACACCATTTGGTGTATCTTGACCATTTCCTGTGTAGCTTCCAAATTTTGAGTAGCCTTGTTTCTCTGCGAAGCAGTAAGCTATGTAAGTAATACCATTATTATTTACAGGAGTTGAATTACCTAATGTAAAAACAGAAGATGTTGGTGCAGTATTATTCCATCTTGTAGCATTAACCTCAACTGCATCAGTAGTATTTAAAGAAAGATTTTTTGTACCACCATTTGATTGATGAAAAACACACCAATTTTTAGCTTCACTTCTATTTTTTACTATAAGCATACCTAAAGCACTTGATAATCCATGACCAACTGTAGCACCAGATGTAGAATTACCTGTATAAGACACAATACTAAATCCACTTGTAGTATTAGCACTAACAGTTGAGGTTATACTTCCATCAGTATTAGATACTGCTGTTCCTCCAGCTTTCCAATTCCATGATGCGTATGTTTCTGTATTTCCATTTATTCCACCACCAGTTCCATTTAATGTAAATCCATCACTGTCAAAACTACTAAGTGGGTCAAGTGTATTTTCTGCCGCAGCAGAACTTGTTTCTATATTTTTAGTAACTCCTCTAATTACATCATGTAAAACATGACCATTAGCAGAACCTCTATTTTTTATCCAAACAAAATCAGGTTTATGTCCGACACCTGTAATTGCATGACCAAGTGTTCCATTACCTGTATAAAGAACGGTATTAAAATAATCTGATGGTTTGTCTAATCCATTTGTATAACTCATTATCCATACTCCGCTAGGTTTTTTGTGTTAAGTGCATAATATCCACTAGGAACTGCATACTCAAAGTTTCCATAGCCATTACCATCTGTGTTGCCTGATGAGATTGCGTAAGGTGCGTTGCCGAAGTTACATTGTGTTTCACAGTTTATACCCATACAAATCAATGGAAATAAAATTCCTCTTGTTGTACTTATAGTAAAATTAGAAACTATTACACTTCCATTTTTATATATAGAAATTTGATTATCGTCTGCATTTAAAGCAACACCCATAATATCTCCTGTAGAAAAAGTTCCATAGTCAGCACTTGTTTGTGTTCCATCTTTAACCATTTCTCCACCATCATCATTTCTAAATTGAGTAACACCTACTTTATTTTGCAAAGCTGATTGATTTGTATTTGTAAATTCACTTATAATTCCATGTGTGTGATTACCCATGTTACCACTTAATAATTTAAGTTCCCAAAACCATTTACCTTGTGAAACTCCTATAGTACCTATTCCACCACCTGTTGAATCACTTCCACTAGTAACTAATTTGCAATTACCTTCTGAAAAAGTATATGATGCAGTTAATATTAAAGGATTTAATGTTGCAAAATTATTAGTCGGTGTATCAGTAGT
>Ga0208303_1000204_pt1 | contig 25272 bp, 36 predicted proteins | sample CB_VirMetaG_2_FD_184537 | JGI IMG/M metagenome (GOLD analysis project Ga0208303, IMG submission 184537) | Freshwater to marine saline gradient viral communities from Chesapeake Bay - CB_1504_2 Viral MetaG (SPAdes) (version 4) | ecosystem: Environmental > Aquatic > Marine > Coastal | place: USA... | reverse complement strand
ACAATCCTACATCATGGATGCCCGTGACTACTATGCCATCGTTGAACCTAGTGGGTACGTTGATGGTCAGTACTGCGTCTTGTTAGTCCCAGGTGACACACGCCAACCATGTACCCTGCTGCACAACGGTGGGATGCGTGAGACAATCAATCCAATGGTTGAAATATCCCCAGCTGATGCTATGGAAGCTGATGGGTGGACCTTCATCCCCGCAACAGGAAAGTATTACACGTGTTAGATATGCTAAGCGACATGATTGAAATTGAAACTATCTCTGAGGATGTGTTGGAGATCAATGAAATACTTAACGAAGAATTGGAGGACGTGTTATGGAAGTTGGTTTGAAATATACTGTATCTTTGCAGAAAGCAGGTGGCTTCGAGGATGCCATCTTTGTGACTGATGACATTGTAGATGCCATCGTGGCACAGGTCAGGTGGAAACTAAGGGGTCACACAGCTATCGTGTATCGTCTTGAAACAACTATCGTAGGGGGTGGTGAAGATGAATAGTATTATCAATACAATAAGTGGGTGGTATGAAGGTGAGTATGGTGTTAACCTAATTCATCTAGATAATGTAAAAGATGTGGAAGATCTAGCCGACAGTCTCTTCCGCAAGTATGGTGAGGATTGTATCGGTGTTGATATGGAACTTGATGGAGAGTTTGCAGACGGTTCCAGCGTGGAAGATCAAATGGAAGCCCTATGGGATGAACTTGAGTTCCTAGTAGGTAAGGCTGATCCTGTGGGATTGGCTATCTAAGTTTAACTTGATACAACAAGGAAAGGTTTGTGTTATGGAAGAACGTGTATTTATTCAAAGTGGGTATAGCCATTACAGCGAGATCATACGTGTCGATCAGACCGATGACGGTTACACCCACTACGCCTATGCCAACAAGGGCTGGGGCGTCAGCTTCATCTCTGACCGTGGTACCATAGAGCGTGATGTCTGCCGTGAACGGGACATCCCCGTTGATACTGACTCTATCGTGTATATATCTGATGTCGATCATATGTTCGAAGGCTCAAAGTATGGTTCATTTGATGACCTAGTGGAGAGCCTGTCAAAAGCTGAACGCCGTGACGTCTACCGTTACAGCAATTCGCCTATCTATAATTTTGTAGATAGCATGTTCATGAAACACCTTAGCCATCACTTCAGCCGTGGTATCATGCATCATATCATTACACTCCACCAGCCTGTCGCCGGTGAGGGTTCCTCCATCTCGTTTGTGCGTAACTGCGCTGATGCCAAGCGTGAGCGTGTTACTACTATGAAGCCAGGTCGTGCCTTCCGTCATATGTTCCCCAAGGTAGCAGACGCAGACCTTGCAGCTATCACTGAAGCGTACATCGAACATGTGTCGCCGCGTGAGTTTACGTTGCATGTAAGCAAGGATGCGAAGGCATTTGCGAGAGCGTATGACCATGATCGTGCTTCTTACCGCAACCCACGCACTACATTCATCAATAAGTCACTTGCTACATCTTGTATGCAAGGTGTTGGACGTTGCATACATGGTGAGTGGAGAAGTGTTGGAGAGTGCTACGCTAGTGGTGATTTCGAAATGGTATGGCTGGAAGACGAGGGTGGCCGCATTGCAGGTCGGGTTCTTGTTGGATATCACGAGGACTCTTCCTCTCATGTCCATGGGCCTATCTATGGTAGTTGTGATCAATCCATAGATAGCCTGCATGAGTACCTCGCAGGTATTAACGCTAGATATGCCGATGACTACGGTTTTGTGGGTCTGAAGCTCAAGCTCATAGGTGATGACTGGGAGCCACTGGCCCCTTACATAGATGGATCCTATGGTGGTATTGTCAATAGTGGCTTTATCGAGATTGTGCCTGATTATGATGGTGAGTTCACATTGGACAACACGGACGGGTTTATAACCCAAGGTGTTATGTGTGAGAGCTGTGAAGATCGTGTTGAAGAGGACAGGGTCTATCACGATGACTATGGCTCATGCTACTGTGAGCAGTGCTTCCATGAGATATATGCTATACTCGACAATGGTGAAACAATCTTGCAGGAAGATGCTGTTGCAGCTCATAGCTACCTTCGACACAGTGGCCGCACCATCACTACTACAGTGCATGTCGAAGATACTGTCTACGTCGAGTCACTCGATGAAGTGTGGTTGATCGATGACTGTGAGTACATCGACAGAACAGGCGAGTACTTCCCGTCCCACCTGAGGACAGATGACGATGATGATGACATGGAGGAGGCAGCTTAATGACTACAATACATACGCTTGTGAACTGGCTCCAATACATGAGGCCAGCTTACAGTCAGACAGAGCGTCTGTTCTGTGAACGATACCTAGAACCCATATTCGGTAAACCGGATGAACATGGGAACTATATCAAAGTGATAGGCAAGAGACCTAACATTGCCTTCACTGCACACACCGACACCGTACACAAGGTGGAGGGTATCCAAACACTAAAAGTCGAAGGAGATATTATAACTACTATGACAGGTAGTTGCCTGGGCGCAGACTGTACCACGGGGCTTTGGCTCATGGCTGGTATGATCGAAGCCGGTGTCGAAGGTGTTTATGTCGCACACGCTGCGGAGGAGATCGGAGGCATTGGGAGTAGCAGGTTGGTCGAGGATAGGCCAGCGTGGTTGATCGAGATTGATGCTGTTATCTCTTTCGATAGGTTCGGCACCGGTAGTGTGATAACTCATCAAGGTGGTCGCCGTACTGCTAGTGATGTATTCGCTACATCGCTTATAGATGCCTTGGGCTTACCTATGAAGGCTGATGCCTATGGCACCTATACCGACTCTCTCGAGTATGCACACGTTGTACCTGAGTGCACCAACCTAAGCGTGGGCTACTACGATCAACACACGTCTATGGAGTCACAGGACTTAGCTTTTGCCTCACTACTGCTTGAGAGGCTCATAGCGGCCCGCTGGGACACGTTAGCCTTCTTCCGAGACCCTACCCACCTTGACATGTCTTATGGCGCTGTACGGGGCTCTCCTTTAGAACCCGGAGATCAGGAAGAGATTGATGCACTTGAAAGGATGCTGATAGACCGCCCTGGCACACTAGCTGGGTTGCTCTTTGAGTACGGCTTTACAGTACAGGGTTTGGGTGAAGAACTTGATCTAAGTTATCAAGACTTGGATTACTACACAGGTAGACAACAATACCAACTTTATTAAATGGAGAATATCATGAGCTTTACATACATCGTTGAAATCAAACAAGCAGGTTCACTTGTGGAGACTGCTACTAAAAGTGACCTAAGTGGTGCTGTGACATATGCCGACAAGAGTACAATTGTAGGTGACTTAGTTGTCATCTCTGAGGGTTACAAAGGTGCCGATGGAGGTGTTGACAAACACGATCACGTAACTTCTTGGTATGTTGATTAAGATTTTACTTGACAGGTGCAACATCTATCTTTATAATACAACTTGTTGTTACTTTAAGTTAACTATAAGTTTTGAAATGTATATGAGAAGTGTTGAAGAGTAATACTTTAAGTATATACACTATGTATACATAAGGAGACACACATGGAAGATGAAGATTGGGATGATGATGAACATCTTATTATGCATCTACTCGTCACACTGCATCAGATGCAAGAGTTCCTGAAGAGTGAAGGGTTCGACCAAGCTGACTTTGAGGCCTATGTCGAAACTACTTCACCTCGTACACTTCATTAAGGGGAGTTACTACTATGAAGCTATACGTCAACACAAAAGGGCAGTGGGCTGGTACACAGGCCGAGGCTAAGAAGATAGGTGCTAAGGTTACCGAGGTGCCCACTGATAAGCCAGGCTTACTAGCCTTCCTCAATGGACAGCAACAAACGGCTGCCCCTGATCCAACACCGACAAGTAAACCTGCTAAGGTTAGCAAGTCTTTGTCGCAAACACTCTTTGATGTCGCTAACGAGGCTACCTTGGAGGAACTACAACACGTCGTGTACAGATACTTAATGAAAGTGGACGACGCGTTACAACTAACTACACAACTACCAACCAATCCTCAGAAAGGGATAAAATAACATGACTACTATTAAAACAACTCTACTTACAACAGCTCTTACTATGGCAGCAGCTACAGCAGCCTTCGCCCATGACGCCCCTCCTGCGTGGGCTTGTGGTTCCAAGGGTTATGTCTTCGACTCTTGGACTGTTGAAGGCGGTGTCATCCATCAACGATGGTATTGTGAGACAGGTGAGAAGGTAGAGATCTTTGTTTCAACAGATGACGGTAATGACCCAGTCGTAGATAACACTGGCCCTGCTGGCCCTGCTGGCCCTGCCGGTAAGGATGGGAAAGACGGCAAGGACGGCGAAGATGGCCGCGATGGTGATGATGGCAATAGAGGCAAGAACGGCAAGGACGGTGAGCGTGGTAAGCGTGGTCACACCGGTTCCAAAGGTGACACGGGCGCTGCTGGTCAAGATGGTGTAGATGGCCGTGATGGTGTAGATGGTCAAGATGGTATCGATGGTATCGATGGTGTTGACGGTCAGGATGGAGCTGATGGTGTTGATGGTACCAATGGTACTGACGGTATCGATGGCGTAGACGGTGTAGATGGTCAAGACGGTGCTACAGGCCCACGAGGCCCACGTGGTCCACGGGGTCCACAAGGTCCAGCAGGTCAGTGTTCCGGTTGGTTCTGCTAATCACACCACCAACTAACGAGAATCAGGCAGGCCTTCGGGCCTGTCTTAACAATTAATCTAGGAGAAAGCTGATGTTATTTGATCCAATCATCGAGATCGTTGTTGTTATGGCAGTGGTTATAGCGTGGCAGCAGTGGAACCTGCGAGAAATACATCGTGACCTAGACGAGGTCATCGACAGCCACAACGCCTTCGTCACGACTATGATCGAAATGCTGGGCGATGCATCGGTATATGAGGAGAACAAAGGTGAGTGATATCGAAGTAAGGCTAATAGACTCAATGGGGTCTGACCTAAGTGTAGCCAACGCGGCGAGGGTATCCTTCGCTAAGGAAAGCGAGATGGAGGACAGCCTCTGGGGCCCACCTTCCTTGAAGGAGAAAGATGCTAAGCTGATACGGTTCCTAGCCAAGCATAAACACCTATCACCCTTCGGGCATTGCTTCGCTACCTTTAGGGTCAAGGCTCCGATCTTTGTAGCACGGCAACTTGTGAAGCATAAGTTCCTGCGTTGGAACGAAGTAAGTCGTCGATATGTCGATGATGAACCAGAGTTCTATGTGCCTGATGTATGGCGGGGGCGTAGTGCTGACAAGAAGCAGGGTAGTGATGGTGTTGTCGATGGGGTATGGGATCTCGAAGTAGTAACAGGTGCATTGCACACAGACGAGTGGGGCGAGCTGTCCGTGCCTTACGAGTCTGTTACAACTTGCACTATGAACTTTATGGAAGCCCAGATGCGATTCTACTCACAGCTTTTAGAACATGGAGTAGCACCTGAGCAAGCCCGTATGGTGCTGCCACAGTCTACAATGACTGAGTATTACTGGTCAGGTAGCCTAGATGCCTTTGCTGATATGTGTAAGCTACGCTGCGCCAGAGATACCCAAGGAGAGACACGTATCGTAGCCGACATGGTCTACGGTGAGATGGTTAAGCTATTCCCTACATCATGGGAGGCCTTGTTAGATGACGGAGATTGATCTAGCTGGGCTCATCGGAGCTGCGATAGGTTTCGTACTAGGTGTAGCCTCCGCCTCCATTCTCTTATACCTAATCTTCTAACAGAGGGCCCTTGACCGGGGCCCTTTCTTCTTGTATACTTACATTATTAATGAAACACACGGATTCCACGCCAACCACGGCAGATAGGAGGGTACTACAATCTTTACCATAGAAAACGAGCACGACTGTACTGCTATTGTCACACTGGATGACGGTGGGTACTACGAAGATGTTGAAGTTATCCTCGATGACACCTGTGTCTTCATTGCACAGGAGATAGTCGGATCAGATAGACGTCAAGTCTTAGAGCTTAGCCACCAACAACTTAGAGATATACTAGCTGCTATGGACTTACCAGAGGGAGCTTATCGAACAGAAGGGAAGTCACTACTATGAGTAAGGAGTTAGGTTATGTCCAATAGGTCTCACGTTCCCTGCCCGTTCGAGGCTTGCGGTTCATCAGACGCGTTTAGCTGGAATGAAGTTGAGCAGGTCGGCAAATGCCATTCGTGTAATAGAGGTTACCCTAGCCGGGAAAAGACATTCGATTGGGCTAAGGAAGACTACCCATTAAAGGAGAGAAAGAACGTGACACAAATAGAGATCGCCTCCGGTACCTTCGAAGGTATCCGAGGTATATCATCCGAGGTGTGCCAGCTATACGGCATCCAATTACAACTAGACGCATCGGGCAATCCTGTCCGGTACGCATTTAAGTGGCCTAACAACGTCAAGTACCGTGGCTACGAAGAGAAGAAGTTCTGGCTCAAAGAACGTGCATCACTTGACGATCTGTTCGGACCTGACTTCAACTCCGGTAGTTCTAACCGCCTCTACATCACAGAGGGTGAGTTCGACGCTGCCTCACTGTTCGAGGTACTTGGTAAGTCATTCCCAGTCAAGTCATTGCCAAGCGCCACGATCACCGAGCGGTTCATTAAGAAGAACTTTGAGTACATGAACTCCTTTAAGGAAGTCATCTACGCCGGTGAGCAAGATACAGCAGGTAAGGCAGCAGCTGAGAAGCTGTACGAACTGTTCCCTGAGAAGTTCTTCTTCGTCCCAATGTCTAAGCACAAGGACGCTAACGAGTTCTTGATGGCAGGGGATGGTAACGATCTGATGTGGTCAGCTAAGAAGCCACAGCGGTTCAGCCCTGACAACTTCTACATCGGTGACGTTGACATCGAGGAGACAATCAAGAAGGAGAACCCATACAGCTACGTCCCAACCGGGCACAGTGGGCTAGATGATAAGATCAGGGGCCTAGTTAAAGGTGGCCTGACTTTCGTTAAAGCTCCACGAGGCGGCGGTAAGACAGAGATGGTACGGTTCTTTGAGTGTGGCCTACTAGCTAATGACCCTGACGTTAAGATTGGGTTGATGCACATGGAGGAGATGCGCTCCACCACCTACCGTGCGATGGCTACTTACGAGTTGGGTACTAACGTGCGCACCAAGGAGGACGCAGCTTCCAACGGGTTGGCTGAAGAAGATGTTATCAGAGCCGCTCAGAAGATGGCTGATGAGCGTACCGTAGTGTTTGAGCTTAGATCACACGATGATCCAATGAAGCTCCTAGACTACGTTAGGATGGCTGCTACAGTGTACGGTGTGGACTATGTCTTCATTGACCACGTACAGCGCCTAGCATATCTGTCGCAAGGCGGTGCCGATGGTGCCACTTCACTACTCACCGCTATCGGTTCTCGTATGGCTCAGTTAGCCAAGGAGTTGGACATCGGTGTTATCTTCATCTCACAGGTGAATGATGACGGACGTACCAAGTACGCCGGGTCTCTTGAGGAAGAGGCAATCATCTGCTTGAAGTTGGAGCGTGACACTGAGTCTGAGGACGAGGATGTTCGCAACACTACTAACTTCGTTGTGGACAAGAACCGCCCATTCAGCCGACTAGGTAAAGCCGGGTCTATCTACTACGACCCACAGACAACCATCTTATCAGAGGAGACATTCGATGGGGTATGATGACGACGACTACGACTTCCCACCTAAGGGTGAGAACATAACCGACGAGTTCGACTATAGTCTATCCTCTGACGAGTTAGATCAATACGCGGATAGCAACGAGAACATCTTTGAGGAGCTTGAGTATCAGGTGCGCATAGCTGAGGAGCGTATCACCTTAGCTAGTTGGGAAGGCGCTACGTCTGGTGAGCTTGAGAGACTAGAGGACGAACTTGAAATACTTATGATTGACTATCGACGGTACATCGACAAAGAGGAGGGCTAATATGAGAATCGCATTCTGTGACATCGAGACTAACGCTATTGAACACCCAGACAAATGCTGGTTGGTTGGTGGTAAGATGATGGACACAGGTGAGGTGTTCGAGTTTCACAATATCCATGAAGACCCTGTTGCCCGTAAGGCAGCTACGGAATGGCATCACTCGCTAGACAAACTGGTAGGACATAACTTCATCCAGTACGATTTACCACTGCTCAATAAGTGGTTAGACAAACCGTTAGACCCACGTAAGGTCATCGACACCTTGATCGTATCTAGGACTGTGGACTATGACATCCTCACACCAACAGGCGGTAAGGGGCCTCACTCGCTCAAGAGCTGGGGGTTACGCTTAGGTGTTCACAAAGGTGACTATACAGACTTTGAGAACTTCAATCAGGAGATGATCGACTACTGGTACGGTGACCTTGACACTACTGAGGCACTGTTCAACCACTTCAGAGATATCATCTTTGACCCTGAGTGGGCAACTGCTATGCGTACTGAGCATGATCTACAGATCGAGTTAGTTCGTACAAAGTATCATGGGTTCCACTTCGATAGGGAGTTAGCGCAGAGCCTGTTGGAAAGTGTCCTAAAGGAGAAGGAGGAGATCGAAGCCCTGTTCCAAGAAGACTTCCCACCTAAGCTACTGCCCGTCAACACTATCAAGTACCGTGAGAAGAAAGACGGCACTCCCTACTCCAGCGTCACACAGGCTAAGGAGAGGTATGCAGCTACCAACCGTGAAGGTGATGATCTCGTATGTTACGACTTTGTTAGCTTCAACCCCGGTGCATCCCGTGATCGTGTAGACGTTCTATGGGAAGCTGGTTGGAAGCCCTTCGAGAAGACCAAGACCCACATGAACTTCAACAGGTTGGCTGTTGGTGACCCTTATGGTAAGAAGATACCAAAGATGACCCAGGAGTTCTACGACGAGAAGAAAGCAGACCTAGAGCGGTATGGCTACACGGTATCGGAAGACAACCTTGAGACGTTACCTGACACTGCCCCACGCGGTGCTAAGGCTCTGGCTCAGTGGCTAACCCTAGAGGGACGCAGAAGCTCATTAGTTGAGTGGATCAACCAGGTGTGTGATGACAGTCGCATACACGGTACCATCAATAACATTGGGGCTTGGACAGGGCGTTGTGCTCACAACAACCCTAACACCGCCAACATTGCATCACCCTTCCACGGTGAACCTAAGAACGCAGTGGAGGTTATCAAAGCCAAGTACGATCATCATCTTCGTAAGTGTTGGAATGTACCCGAGGGTAGCTACCTAGTCGGTTGCGATGCTGACGGTATCCAACTACGAGTACTAGCTGACTATATGTGGCGTCACTTCGACGCTGATATGTACGCTAGAGCTATCATGGAGGGTAAGAAGGAGAACGAGACAGACATCCACAACATGAACAAGAGAGCCCTAGGTGTCCCACATGCTACACGGGACATGGCTAAGACTTTCATCTACGGATGGCTACTAGGTGCTGGCGTTGCTAAGACAGCTAGTATCATGGGTGTGGGCGTCAGAGAAGCCGCCTCAGCTATGAAACGCTTCGAGCAGAGCATTGATGGCTTGGCGCCTCTTAAGAGACGTATGGTACCCTACATCGCCGATAAGGGGTACTTTACAGGGTATGATGGCCGTAAGGTTAAGGTACCCAGCGAACACAAGACACTAGCTGGTATCCTCCAGTCTGGTGAGTCGGTCTTGATGAAGCACACGTTACTGAACTTCCACGCTAAGGCAAGGTCGGAAGGTATCAACTTCAAACTCGTGGCCTTTGTCCATGACGAGTACCAGGTAGAGGTTATAGGAACGCGAGAGGAAGCTGAACACTTAGGCAAGCTAATCGCAACCACGATGGCTGAGACAGGTGAACAACTTGGCTTCCGTATACCAACACCTGGTTCATACGACATTGGAGCTAATTGGTATGAAACACACTGATTAGTTCTTGACACTATATTCTAGTTATGCTAGAATTACATCACAATAACGAAGCTGTAAGGAGATATAATATGGCTACTTCTACAATCGAACTACACGGCATCCTTGAGTGGGCTAAGCTCTTTGAAGGTAACCGTGACAACGGTGAATACGATGTTGAAACTGACGGTGCCACCACAGTCGACCTCATCATGGACGACGAGACCTTCAAGGCTATGAAGGATGCTGGTGTCCGTAAGCAAGGTAAACCTGACCCAGAAGGCCGAGGCACACGGGTTAAGTTCAAGCGTCCTTGGAAAGACAAGTTTGACCGTGAGTGGGCAGCTGGTCCACCTAAGGTTTTCACACCAAGTGGTGATGCATGGTCCGATAGTGACGGTATGATCGGTAATGGTTCTATCGGTGTTGTCTTCCTCGACGTCTACGACACTAAGATGGGCAAGGGTTGCCGACTTAACGGAGTACAGGTTATTGACCACGTTGTCTTTGAGTCAGACGGAGGTGGCGGAGGTGCCCCTTCTGTGAAGCCTAAGGACTACACACAGGGTCAAGCGGCAGCTGCACCAGCGGCAGCGCCAGTAACCTCCAAGGCACCACCGGGTGACATACCCTTCTAAGAACTTAGTTACGGGTGGGAGCGTTAAATATCCTCGCGGAGGGCCACGGTTAGCCCTCCTTTTTAATGCCAGATTGGAGACTACTATGACAGAGAAAACAATAGACACTCTAGTGGCAGACATGGAGGACGTTATCTATGGCAAGATGGGATGGGACAAGTCAATCGGAGATACGATGGCTAAGAACTACTCAGACATTGTCGCAGATAGGTTCGGCAAACCACAGGAGCCACGAGGTTACTTGTCTATGTCATCACTAGGTACACCGTGCCAACGTAAACTATGGTACAAGATCAACCAAACTGACAACGCATTACCACTTCGTGCCAACAGCCTGCTCAAGTTTAACTTCGGAGACATGATTGAGGAACTTGCTTTAGGTATCGCACAGCAAGCAGGACACACAGTTGTAGGCCAACAGGATAAGATGGACGCCCACGGTATCAAGGGTAGCCGCGACTGTGTAATAGATGGCATGACAGTGGATGTGAAGTCAGCTTCACCTTACTCCTTTAAGAAGTTTAAGGAAGGTAACCTACGTGAGCAAGATCCCTTTGGTTATATCTCACAGCTTTCCTCCTACGTCTACGCAGCTAAGAACGACCCGCTAGTTACTAACAAGACACACGGTGCCTTCTTGGTTATTGACAAGGTTAACGGACATATCTGCTTAGACATGTACGACTTCACCGAGGAGATGAAGACTAAGGAAGCAGAGATCGAAGCTATCAAGGAGATGGTAAAACAGAAGACCCCACCACCACGGACCTTCGAGGATGAGCCACAGAGTAAGACATCACCCAACCGTAAGTTGAAGATGGAGTGCTCATACTGTGAGTTCAAGAAGGCTTGTTGGCCCGGACTTAAGATGTTTGCTTACTCCCACGGTCCAGTCTACTTGACTGATATCAAGAAGCCACTGAATGTACCTGAAGTGGATGATTGGCATGGCTAAGAAGAGTAGATTCCACGGCATCTCAGCAGGGTATCGATCAGGTCTAGAAGAAGGCATGGCCGCCAACCTCAAGGAACGGGGTGTTAGCTTTACCTACGAGGAGGAGAAGATCAAGTGGCTTGACAGTAAAGAGCGCACCTATACTCCTGACTTCGTACTAGACAACGGCATCATCATCGAGACTAAAGGTCGCTTTGTGTCCACAGACCGTCGTAAACACAAGGAGATCAAGAAGCAGTATCCAGACAAGGACATACGCTTCGTATTCAGCAACTCACGAGCCAAGCTCTACAAAGGGGCTAAGAGCACCTACGGAGACTGGTGTGATAAACATGGCTTCCTATACTCAGACAAGGTTATTCCAGAGGAATGGCTTGTAGAAGGAGATAAGAAATGACAGGTAAGACAGCAATCGTTTTCAGTTGTGCTCATGCTACACCAGAAACCAGCAATGAGCGGTTCGACTGGTTAGGTGGTCTCATCTACGACATCAAACCAGACTACGTTGTAGACCTAGGGGATGGGGCAGATATGAAGTCCCTCAACTCCTACGACACACGTAAGCCTGAGGCAGTAGTATCACAGAACTACGGACGGGACATCGAGTCCTATAACGAGTCCCAGGAGTTGCTTCGCTACCGGTTCTCTAAGAATCGCCGTAAGCGTCCTGCGTGGTACGGCTTCGAAGGTAACCATGAACACCGTATCAAGACAGCTATCTCGTACGATCCACGACTGGAAGGAGAGAAGTATGGCATCTCATTCAAACACCTCAACACAAAGAAATGGTTTGACGAGTACCACGAATACACAAACGGAGCCCCCGCCATCCATAATTACGATGGCATCGACTATGCTCACTTCGTGGGTGCTGGCAACTTTGGCCGTGCCATTAGTGGTGTTCACCACGCTTATGCTCTCATCCAAAAGCGGTATCGCTCTTGCAGTGTTGGTCACAGTCATAAACGTGATATGTATTTCAAAGATGACGTGGGCGCTAACGGTGCGATTGGGGCTGTGGTCGGCTGCTACAAAGGCGCTGCGGAAGCATGGGCTGGGCAAGCTAATAAAGAATGGTGGAAGGGTATACTCATCAAGAGAGATATTTCCGATGGTCAATACGATGCTCAGTGGGTATCGCTGGAGGCACTTAGAAGGCAGTATGGATGAGGAAACTGAATCACTACTAAGAGGAGATAAGTAATGGAGTTTGATGTTACTATGCGGGTTAAGGTCGATGTAAGTCTATTCCTACTTAACCCAGATCAAGAAGACAGGGAAGACCACATCGTAGAAATCATACTTAATGCCATGTATGACTGCGATGACGTTAAATGTAAAACTATAGTCGTAGAAGAGGTTGCAAATGATTACTGAGTATGATATAACTGGTCTTTCCGTCGTCAATGTAACCCCTATTGAGTACTCGTATTGGGTGGAAGATAAGATACTCACTAAAGGTGACACACGGTTGATAGAGAATACCCTGGGCCTCATAGGAGAGGCTGGGGAAGTGGCAGAGAAGGTTAAGAAGCTGCTACGGGACAACACTAAGGTTGACAGGGACGACATCATCAAAGAGCTAGGGGACGTGGCGTTCTACCTCACAGCTCTAGCTAATTACTTTGATGGTTCACTGGCTGACGTATTAGAAGTTAATATGGATAAGCTAAACAGTAGACAAGCACGAGGCACCCTGCGGGGAAGTGGAGACAACAGATGAAAGATAGATGGACAAACAATATTATAGTACGGTTCTTCCGTTACATTGCGATGTGGTCGGATCACCGTAAGGCAATTAAGACTCTTAATAGGTTATCTGATCGAGAGTTGAAAGATATAGGGATTAGCCGACAAGACATTGACCGAATGGTTTGGCTAGAGGAAGATAAAACAATGAGAGGACGCAAGTAATGAGCAATCAACTACCGACTGACTACCAAGCCTTTATCCATAAATCACGTTATGCTAAGTACTTCGAAGGAGAAGGTCGTGAGTCTTGGGATAAGACAGTAGAACGGTTCACAGACAACATCATTGGCGACAAGGTCGATAGTAAGACCAAGTACGAACTAGAGCAAGCCATCCTTGGACTAGAGGTTATGCCTAGTATGCGCTCCCTTATGACTGCTGGCCCAGCGGCAGAGCGTGATAACACATGTATGTACAACTGTTCGTACCTACCTGTTGATGACATCAAGTCTTTTGACGAGGCCATGTTCATCCTCCTCTGTGGAACAGGAGTTGGGTTCTCAGTTGAACGCCAGTTCGTAACTAAGCTACCTGACGTACCACAGCTCTTCCCTAGTGAGACAAACATCGTTGTTAAGGACAGCAAAGAGGGTTGGGCTAAGGCACTCCGTCAACTCATTGCCCTCTTGTACAGCGGTGAGATTCCAACGTGGGACACTTCACGGGTACGCCCAGCTGGTGCACCTCTCAAGACCTTCGGTGGACGTGCATCTGGCCCGCTTCCTCTGATCGAGTTGTTCGACTTCACTATCCGTACCTTCAAGAATGCACAGGATCGTAAGCTCTCATCTATTGAGTGCCACGATATCATGTGTAAGATCGGTGAAGTTGTTGTAGTTGGCGGTGTACGCCGTTCAGCTATGATCTCTCTGTCCAACTTAAGTGATGACCGTATGCGTCACGCTAAGTCAGGTGCTTGGTGGGAGAATGACCCACAACGTGCTTTGGCTAACAACTCTGTATCGTACACAGAGAAGCCAGACAGTGTATCGTTTATGCGGGAGTGGACAGCCTTGGTTGAGTCCGGTTCCGGTGAACGTGGTATCTTCAATCGTCAAGCTTCCAAGAAGCAAGCAGCTAAGAACGGTCGCCGTGATCCTAACTACGACTTCGGGACCAACCCGTGTAGTGAAATCATCCTCCGCCCGAATCAGTTCTGCAACCTAACCGAGTGCGTTGTACGTGAGACAGACACCATCGATACCCTCTCTGAGAAGGTACGCCTAGCGACTATCCTAGGTACCTTACAGTCTTCCTATACCAAGTTTCCATACTTGCGTAAGATTTGGCAGCGTAACACAGAGGAGGAACGTCTACTTGGTGTATCACTTACTGGTATCATGGACAACAAGTTGATGACTATCAAGAACAAGGGTCTCGATCAGACATTGGCGCATCTCAAGGCTATAGCTGTTGAGACCAACCGCGTCTGGGCTAAGAAACTTGGTATCCCACAGGCTACTGCTATCAGCTGCGTTAAACCAAGTGGAACCGTCTCACAGCTTGTTGACTCTGCGTCAGGAATCCACGCACGTCACAGCCCTTACTATATCCGTACGGTACGTGGCGATAGTAAAGACCCTCTGACTCAGTTCATGATCGACCAAGGTGTACCCAACGAGCCTTGCGCCATGAAGCCCGATACTACTGTTGTATTCAGCTTCCCTCAGAAAGCACCACGAGGGGCTGTAGTTACTTCAGACGTATCGGCTATCGAGCAGTTGGAGATGTGGTTAGCTTACCAACGGCACTGGTGTGAGCATAAACCTTCTGTCACAATCAATGTCAAGTCAGATGAATGGTTTGAGGTTGGTGCTTTCGTCTACAAGCACTTCGACGAGATGTCAGGGGTATCGTTCCTACCATTTAACGAACACACCTACCAACAAGCTCCGTACCAAGAGTGCTCCAGGACAGACTACAACACCCTGAAGTCTGTTATGCCTAAGAGTATCGACTGGTCCAAGTTATCTGAGTACGAGAGTGAGGATAACACTGCCGGTAGCCAGACACTTGCATGTTCTGGAGACAGCTGTGAGATTGTGGACTTAGTATAATGTACACAGTTATAACAGCAAACAACTGCACCTTCTGTCAGAAAGCTAAGTCAGCACTAAGTGTAGCTGGCCTAGCCTTCACAGAGGTTGAGCTAACTAAGACAAAGTGGGCACTGACCTTAGTCAAAAAGGCTGGACTTAAGACAGTACCACAGATCTTCGACGGTAATGGCAAACATATCGGAGGATATACTGAGCTCATTGAACACTTGAGCTTGACATAACACTACTAAGTGTGCTACTATTGGGGGGTTCCGAAAGGTTCCTCCCTTTTTAATATAGAATAGGAAAAGACATGTCACCGCAGAAACCCAAACGACCAGCTAAAACTAAACGTGAAACAACGTACAAGGGTGCCGCTGCTAAGAAGACTTCTGGTATTGTACCCAAGACAGATAGTCAAGGGAAGCTGATTGAAGCTATATCATCGTCTTCGCAGGTTATCGTATTTGGACCAGCCGGTACTGGTAAGACGTATGTCACCACCACCATGGCTGCTGACCTGTACACCCTGAAGGAGATTGATAAGATAGTCATCACCCGTCCAATGATCTCAGTTGGCAAGGACATTGGTATCCTCCCTGGTGATCTTGGGGAGAAGGTAGCCCCTTGGGCACTGCCAGTATTGGATGTCTTGACTAAGCACTTAGGAAAGGGTGCGGTTGAGACAGGTATTAAGAATGGCAACATAGAGACTGCTCCTCTCGCGTTAATGCGTGGACGTTCATTCGATGACGCTTTCATCATATGCGATGAAGCTCAAAACATCACGACTCATGAACTTAAGATGCTACTCACGAGGGTTGGCGAAGGTTCAACTATCGTGCTTAACGGTGATATCCAGCAAACAGACTTAAAGGAAGGTGATGGTCTGACTAAGATCACACATCTAGCTAAGAAGCATATGATGCCCGTACCTATTGTCGAGTTTACATTAGATGATATTGTACGATCAGACATCTGCGCCATGTGGACCAGAGTATTCTACGAGGAGAAGATATGATAAAATGTAACAAGTGCGAACAAGAAAAGGTGCAAGACGAGTTCTATGTTAGAGATAGCGGGAAGTTGCGGCGCTCCTGCAAGCCTTGCCTACGCCGACAGAAGGTCATGCGTATCTACAACCTCACGGACGAGGAGTACGACAACCTTTACTCAGACCCGCGCTGTCACATCTGCGGTGAGCAGGAAACCCAAGTAGTCTACGGGAAAGTAAAGGAGCTCTCAGTAGATCACTGTCACGATGGAGGTCACGTAAGGGGGTTGCTTTGTCAGTCTTGTAATGTAGGCCTAGGGGCCTTCCAAGATGACGTAGGTAAACTACTAGCGGCTGTGCAATATCTACTAAACGAGGAAAAGGTATGATACAATGCAACTGGTGTGGCGATAGTACCTTAGAAGGTTTTACATGTAAACTATGCAAGGGAGAGAAACGTATGGCAAAGAAGAAGAATACAGAGATTGTCGACGAACCCCAACATTACGCACGTTGGGTTATTGAGCCTATCACCTACATCATGATGAATGGCTTCGACTTCTGGCGTGGTAACATAATCAAGTACGCCAGTCGAGCAGGGTTCAAGGCATACGAAGGTAAGGACTTAGTAGAATCTGAGATCATAGACCTTCAGAAAGTGATTAGATACTCAGAGATGAGGATCAATCAGTTAAACGGAAAGGATAAACTATGATAAAGAATATATGGTTAATGCTAGGAGTTGTAGCATGTCTACTGTTCCTACTAATATTGGCAGCCCCCGCTAAGTCTGCTAACTTCACACACGACGGCAATGCTATACGTCTTGAGGGTGAGATCGAGAGGGGTGACGCTAATATCCTGCAGTCACTGATAACCTCAACAGGTATCACCACCCTCTATTTAAACTCTAACGGAGGTAACGCCTTAGAGGGTTACTCACTTGGCTATACGATTAACCGTAACGGTATACTGACCATTGTTGGTGACGCAGGCACCTGCTTGAGTGCCTGTGCTATAGCATTTATAGGTGGCACCTCTAAGGTACTATCTGGTAACCTTGGCTTTCACGTAGCTTGGTCTACTCAAGAGGGTACCTTCAGTGAAGGTATGAAGAATGGTCAGTTCTTCGGTACAATCAATGCAGCATACCTCTTCAACATGGGTTACTCTATCCAGCTGCAGTACATTGTATCACAGGTTACTGACGCTGAGACATTCTTGATCTTAAACTCAGATGATCTTAAGTTACTAGAGATGTCAGACGGAGCCTTTACCGACTTCGTAGAGTTACCAGAGCACTGGATGTACGAGCGAGTAGCAGACCCCCTCCGCCTATACCTGCTACAAGGAGGACACTAAGATGAGCACTAGGAAACACTGGCATTGGTGGTTTGTGGTCAACACAGGCCTACTCGCACTAGCTATAGGTCAGTTCAAGTTTGGACTAGGCCAATTACTTTTAAATGCTGATAGTACATACTTAACATTTCTTATCATTGGCATCAGTCTTGTGACGACAGCTACTATGTACTTCAAACAAACAGACGTACACTGGTTTGCCTCTGATGCAGTACTATCTATTGGTATGGTTGGTACACTATTCGGGTTCCTCTTGGTACTTGGTCAGAGCCTCGGAGACATCGATACAAGCTCCGTAGAGAGTATGACTCAGGCTATTAGTACGTTGGCCTCAGGTATGTCTACTGCCCTTGTAACGTCTCTTGTGGGCCTCGTAGCCTCACTCTGGTTGAAGTTACAGTTAGTTATATTGGAGAGCTAATATGAGAAAGTACAGCAGTAACCTAGCATTCGTTGATCTACTGTTCAACTTACTTGTAGGGTTTACCAGCTTGTTCGTTATCGCGTTCCTACTTATTAACCCGATAGCAAAGAACGGGGTGGTTGACCCACCTGTCCGACTCATGGTCGAGATGGATTGGGATGACAACAGTCTCACCGACATCGACCTCTACGTTAGAGGCCCCGACAACAAGATCGTATACTACTCCAACAAGAGTAACGGGTATATAACCTTGAAGCGGGATGATATCGGAGCACAGTCAGATACATTTATAGTTAATGGTGAAGTTGTAAAGATCACACGTAACTATGAAATCACTACTATGACGGCTTTACCCAATGGCGACTATGTAGTCAACATACACTTCTACTCTAGGCCAGGTCTGACACCCGATTATGAGGATGTTAATATTCGTGTCACTGACCTTCAACCTTACAGTGTCCAGTACGAGACAGAGGTAAGGGTTGCCCATAGGCAAGAGAGTACAGTCCTAGCCTTTAGGGTCGTAGACGGTAAGGTAGTCGATAAACACTCTGACATCCAAGTTAAACTAAGACAACCGAGGAGAGCACCATGATACTGATCTATTCAGTCTACCTACTACTAAGTGCTCTTGTGGTCTTCCTTATCTTCTACTCGTCACTGAGTAAACTGATAAAGGCAACAGCTCTCACAGCCACTGTGCTGCTGGGGGTTGTTACACAAGAGCATTACAGTTCCCAGCTAGGTAAGCCCATCGAGGAGTACCCTCCTGGGGGGTTTGTATACGTCCACCACGTCTCAGCAGGGGACGCCATCACCTTATGGGTCTGGATAGAGGAGAAAGGACATCGACTCTATATCTTCCCATATAGCCAAGATACAGCTCAGAAGCTGGAAGAGGCTAAGGAGAAGGGCGAAGAGGGCATACCTCAGGAGGGTTCCTTCGAACCCCAAGGTGACAGTAAGAGTGACCCAGGTCTAGTCTTAGACGACTGGAGAGGCCCATCAACAGAAAGGACTAAGTCAAATGACACGTAAGCAACTAAGACGTCTATACATTAAGTTTCGTAACGCCAACGCCAACCTCAACCGGGTAAGTGCTAAGCAAGCGTTCAAGACATACCTAGCAGAAAGGGAATAGTATTATGTGGTTATTCTTTAAACAAAAGAAGTATGCTCTGTGGGCCTACCTAGGTTCACTCTTCATCCTATCGACGTTATGGTTTCAGGTTAAGATAGACGTCAAGATCAACGAGTGGTTTGGGTCGTTCTACGACATGATCCAGAAAGCATTGGCTACTCCCGGTGCTGTTACGATGGGAGAGTACTGGTCAGGGTTAGCTTCCTTCGGGTGGTTAGCTGCTATGTGGATCTCACTAGCTTTGGTTGGTTCGTTCTTCACTTCCCACTTCCTCTTCCGTTGGAGGGCTTCAATGGTTGAGTGGTACCACAGTGTGTACGACAAGGCTCGTAACATTGAGGGTGCTTCTCAGCGTGTACAAGAAGACACCATCAAGTTCTCACGTATCGTTGAGAGTCTGGGTGTTTCAATGATTGAGTCAGTAATGGTACTAGTCGAGTTCTTCCCGATTCTCTTGGGTCTTGGGACTGGTGTTGCAGTTCTGTGGTTTGGAGATTGGGAATATGGTTTGGTCACTGGTGCTCTCATTTGGTCTATCGGCGGTACTATTGCCCTTGTTGTTACTGGCTACTTCCTTCGTCTTGTGGGTGTCGAGTACGATATCCAAGCTAAAGAAGCAGCCTACCGGAAACACCTCGTCAAGATGGAGGATGATGGTACACTCACTCCTAAACCTCTGGTAGAGTTATTCGACGATGTTCGTAACATTCACTTCCGTAGTTACTTCCAGTACTTGAAGTTCAACGTAGTGCGGATGGCTTACCTACAGGCTAATGTACTGACAGCCTACATCTTCCTAGCACCTGCTATCGTAGGTGGTATTATTACTTTGGGTGTCATGCAACAGATCATCCGTGCCTTTGGTCGGGTAGAGGGTTCCATGCAGTTCATCCTTAAGAGCTGGCCCACCATCATCGAGCTTATCTCAGTAGCTAAACGTCTGCGTGAGTTTGAAGCACAGATCAAAGCGAAAGGTTAACCTATTTAGACTTGACCCAGGTGCCCCAGTGTGTTATCATTGGGGCATATCTTTTAGGAGAGACATATGTTAAACTATATGGACATACAAGTAGACGGCTACCACAGAGTAGTTGAAGCTACAGATAACGATGGCTTCCGGGCTATTGTTGCTATCCACAACATCACCCTTGGCGTTGCCTTAGGTGGTTGTCGGGTTACTTCATATTCTTCACAGGATCATCAACTTCAGGATGCCTTGAACCTAGCCAAGGGTATGACGTATAAGAACTCCTTAGCTGGGCTTAACCTTGGTGGTGGTAAAGCTACCATCGACTCCAAGGTAGCTGATGCAACGACACTCTCTAAGTTCGCTGAGGTCATGGACTACATCAACAAAGATGGTGAGGTCTACATAACAGCAGGGGACGTTGGGACAGGCTTGGAAGAGGTAGCTCACTTAGCTAAGTTGACTAAGTTCGTTAATGGTCAGAACATGGCTGAGGACAGCGGGTTCGCTACAGCATACGGCGTCTACATGGCGATGCTAGGGGCCCTCGACTTCCAGGGCAGGAACCCCTCAGAGGCTGTTGTAGTCATAGAGGGTTTAGGTAAGGTAGGTAAACGCCTAGCCAACTACATCCACCGAGACGTTAGTCTGCTGATTGTATCAGATGTCAACGAGACTACAGAAGGTGCAGTACGTATGAACTACGAGGCATGTAGTGTAGAATCCCCGGCCATACGACTAGGCATGGCTGACGTCTATGCACCTTGTGCTCTAGGCGGTACAGCTAACGTGTTCGCCTTCAACGAGTTGTCCTCTGGTAACATCGTCTGCGGAGGGGCTAACAACCAGATACCTAGTGTGGAACTAGAGCGTTCCTTCATGCAGAAGGGTATCATCGCAGTACCAGACTACCTAGCTAATGCCGGTGGGGTTATCATCGTATCAGATGACTACGAGGATCTAAGCTGGAAACACCCTGATGTATTCCGTAAGTTAGTTAACATCAGACATAAGACGTTTGACATCTTAACTACATCACGTTCCGAGGGAATCACCCCTCAAGAAGTTGCCAACAAAATGGCAGAGGAGAGACTAAATGCTTAATCAACTACTCACATCATCCGCAAAGAAGCCCTCTAAGAAAGAGGAAGTAGCGGCACCAGCAGTATGCCCCTGTCAGGTGAAGGCTCCTGAGCCCATGCCAGCACCGGGTGCTATGTTACGGGAGAACGGTATCCTGATGTTGGTTGACAAGTTCGACCAAGAGAAGATCATGCCTCTCGTTGCAGCCATATACGAGTACAACCTGATGGATGAGGAAGTACGCCCCGAGCAACTTACCTTGATTATCAACAGCCCAGGTGGTTCAGTACACTCAGCCTTCCACCTTATCGATGCTATGATGATGTCGGAGATCCCAGTAGTCACTATCGGTAAAGGTCTCGTAGCCTCCTGCGGTGTCCTGACGATTATGGCAGGTGATCGTCGTCTACTGACACACAACACCTCTGTTATGTCACACCAGTTCTCTTGGGGTTCCCGTGGGAAAGAGCATGAACTCCAAGCTATGTTCAAGGAGTTCGATATGGCAGGTTCACGTATGATCGAACACTACAAGAAGTGTACTAAGAAGTCAGAGACATACATCCGTAAGCATCTACTCCACCCAACTGATGAATGGTTGACCCCTGAAGAATGTAAGAAACATGGTATCATCGATGACATCATTCAAACTTATTAAATAGTACTTGACAGGGGAGTGTGCTTATGGTATACTCCCCTCATTAACTTAACATACAGGAGTAACGACTATGAACTTTGACTTTAAAGGTAACATGAAATACATCGTAATCGGCTTGGTTGTAGTACTTATCGGTGCTAGTTTCTTTGGCATCATCTAAAGGGATGACTAAAAAGAAGAAGCCCCTCACTCCATCACTGGAACAAGAGGCTCAAGCCTTTGTAAAAGGTAAGAAAGATACACCTGTGGCTGTTCCTGAGCAGCTCTCCCCTCCGAGGGAACAACTAGCAGCCTCAGTTCTAGCTGGGTTGCTCGCTGCAGGTGGTAACACACGAGCAGAAGAACTCGTGGAAGAAGCATATAGGTATGTCGATCTACTGCTTCAATACAATAAGTAAGCACACCTTACTCTACTAGCCCCCCTTCGGTGTAACAGCCGTTGGGGGGTTTTTCTTTGTTTATTGATACACATTCTCGTCGATGTTCATCCGGTCTATGTACTCGACGGACTCAAGCTGTGAGCGGAGTAACGATATCTCAGCCAAGGTCAATTCACCTATGGTCTTATCGAATCCCAGCGCCTCAAGCCCATCACTCACTTCAGTAGTTTTGAACTTAGACATGATGTCATACTGGTCACGCAACGTGCTCTGTGGTCCATCATAGTCAGCAACAAGCATGAACTTAGCTTCCTGAGTTACCTTCTTGACTTGATCCTCCCACAGCATACGCTGTGTCTTACCATCGGAGTTACGGAAGGCAGTGTTCTCCATCTTTGTGGTAGCCCAGTCTTCAATAACTGCGTACACCTGACGTTGGTACTCATTGACAGCCTCAGGTATCATCAGCTTCTTGTCCTTAGACAGGCCGGAGTTGATGGACCACTGATCGAGACCCAGCATATTCATGAGACGCTGTGTGTTGGTCATCTGAACAGTACGTACACCAAGGTTCTTAGTAGACTGCTGAGCCATCTCACCTGTGGCACTACCTTGTTTTAGAGGTGCATCACCTTTTCCTAGAAAGAAGTTGGTGGTGGTGTCAATGTACCGCAGGGAGTCCCCTACGAACTTATTACCTTGTGCTACATCCTTAGGGCTCTGGTCTATACCAGCGAAGATAGCAATACCTGTGTCGATAGGTTCAAGTGGACGTAAGAAGCCACTCAAGGCTTGAGAGGAGATGTCAGATATGATTACACCAGCTTCTGCACCGGCTGCCTCAAGTTCACCAGCCAAGATGGCTGCACCGAAGTCAGCGAACTCAGCTGTAGTCTTGTTGAGGTTACGTGTAAGACCGCCACCACCGAAGTCCTTACCGATCTGGGTAATGATCTCAGCAGGTACCTCTTCACCAGCCATACGGTACGAGATAACACGAGCAGCTGCCTTAAACAAGGAGATAGGATAGTCGTATTGCTGTGACACAACTTGACCATCAATCACTTCATCATATAAACCTAAGCCCATACGGCGATTCTCGTCCTCATCCTGTGCAAGAGACCACACGAGGCCAGTAACAACTGTACCACGGGCAAGAAGCTCTTCGTAGGATTTGTCTGCGTACTTACCAGTAGCCTTAGCAGCAAAGTTAAGCAGTGGGGTGTTCTTGATACCGAAGTCGATGGTGTTGTTAAAGAATCGACCAAAGGGTACCATGAAACCTAGACCAGGGATGTTACGTGCATCCTCAATAAAGCCTGCGAGCTCCCCTAACTTAGTCCCGTCCTTATAGGATTTAGAGAAGGTGTTCACCATAGTGGCCGCAACAGCGTCCATCTCTAGTTGCTTGTACTCCTGAGACGCCATGATCTTAGTAGCGTCAGGGTCTGTATAGAACTCATTCCAGCTCTTACCAAACTTAGTACGAAGCATCTTGTTCATTTGACCCACGTACTCCTGAGACTTAGTGTAAGCGTCCTGAGCGTGTACAAAGGTTGCAGTCTGAACATGGTTTAGGATTGTATCCGCTTTGTCCTGCACTAGACCAGCACGGCCACCTAGGTTAGCCATTTGCTCAACTGTATTAGATATTTCAACACCACCAGAGAGGGTACGGTTCAGCTTGTCGAGAGCACCTGTGTTACGCTCCAATGCACTACGATAAGCCGCGTAGGTCATGTCTGCGTCCAGTGCGAACTTAACACGATCTTTAGAGGCTAGGAGTAGTTGTTTAGCAACATAGATGTTCTTGGCACCATCATCTGCATAACCAAGCACGGACTGGAGAGTACCACGAGTACCTTTGAACAGGGCCATTGTTATGTCAGTAGCGATGTCTAAACCAGCAGCTGTACCGTAACCTAATACGTTGAGTGCAGAGGTTGAAGGGTGTGACACAAGTGTACGGATAAACTTGTTCTGAGTCTCGGAGATGTTGGCAGCAACGGCACCTTTACCTTTGAAACGATCCTTCTTCAAGATGATGTCATCAATAAGGTTAAGGCCAAGAGCTTCCTCAAGGAACTTACCAATATCTAAGTCGGCTACGTTCACATCAAGTTGCTTAGCAACCTGCATAACACTGTTCATGCTACGAGCACTTGCGTTCATCTTGTTAGCGAAAGCATCGCCGAAGGCTTCGGGTGTTACACCACCTTTAACCTTGACACCCAGGGCATCACCTAATGCTGACATGATACCATCAATATCGGCTTGGTCTAATTCTTCCTTCATGAAGTCAGCAAGCCAGTTAGACATCTTGTCGTCTTCACTACGCTTGGTATAGAAGTAACCACCTTCTTGCAGAAGCTGTGCTAGGCCTTTGAGGGCTGGAACTTCCAACTCCCCAGCTGGTGTATCAGCTTTAGCCACCGGAAGGCTACCCGGTTTAAGCAGACCATCGGCTTCCTCAGCACCATTCCGGTACTGGATCTCAACGTCGATAGACTTACGGCCACTCTTGATAGCTTCAGCTAACCTGTGGTTGCCTTCTACTACGAAAGGTACGCCGTCTTCACGTACGTGAATCAGGATTGCATCGGGCTTGTAACCTTCTTTAGCTATACTAGCTTCAAGACGAGTGAGTTTCTCACCAGTCTCACGGAAGGCTTCCTCACCCATAGCTCCAGCCACATCGGCAAGAGCTTTAGGGTCAAGGGGTGTGGCGGAGATAGTACCAGTTGTAGCACCATTACCTAAGTTAGCTTCGTATGTACCGGGCTCAGACTTAGCACGTGCCTCAGCTGCATACTTCTGCTTACCAGCCAGCCAGTCGCCACCGGGGTTGCTTACACGAACCTTAGGTTGCTCAGCTTTACCAGCAGGTGTAACCTTTGTCTCAGCTGTACGTCCAAGTAATAAGTCGATGAAGAAGTCGGTATCACCGTCTGTGATCTCTTCACCGTTCTTAACCTTAGTCATCCAGTCAGTGTCACCACC
>Ga0208303_1000203_pt1 | contig 25283 bp, 35 predicted proteins | sample CB_VirMetaG_2_FD_184537 | JGI IMG/M metagenome (GOLD analysis project Ga0208303, IMG submission 184537) | Freshwater to marine saline gradient viral communities from Chesapeake Bay - CB_1504_2 Viral MetaG (SPAdes) (version 4) | ecosystem: Environmental > Aquatic > Marine > Coastal | place: USA... | reverse complement strand
CAAAACCCTAATACAGCTACTAAACCAGAGCACATTTCTAGAAGTGTGCATGTAAAGGTAATAAGTTTACCATTAGGAGCTCTTACTAATCTAGGTTGACTAGTACAGTAAAACCTAGTAAATTACTGGGTTCAGGCTTAATTCAAGACTAGCCAGCTTGCCATGGATTTCATATTTGATAAGAAGATTATTAAAGATATATATCAAGTTATATCTTTATATAAGAAGTTTGATAGATATAAGATAAATACTAAAGAAAATCTATACTATCACCTACTACCTTCTTTTAAATTGAATCAATATAAAATACATAAAAACGGAGACGAAGTGATTGCTTTTACCAATTGGGCTTTTTTAGATAAAGAGTCTAGTGACTATTTTGTACAAACTGGGTTTATAGATGACAATAAATGGAACAGTGGTAATATAGTATGGCATGTTGATACCGTTTGTGTTAAAGATATTAAAAAAGTTATGCGTTGGACAAAACAATATTTTACTAATTTACTAGGTTTGGGAAAACCAGTTCATTGGCTTCGTGTAGATGACAATGATAATATCTATAGAAAAACAACAAGATATACGAAGGAGATTTATAAGTAATGGGTGGTTCTAATCCAGTTAGCAAAGTAATTAAAAAAGTAACTAAACCAGTTGCAAAGGTATTAGATAAAATAGTACCTAATGAAATCAAACCTGCGTTACCTTATTTAGCGGCAGCATTTCCATTTTTAGCACCAGGAGCATATGGAGCTATGGCTGGTGGTTTAGGTAGTTTAGGAATATCTAATCCAATGATACAAAGAGCTTTAATATCAGGTGGTTTAAATTTAACTTCACAAGCTGCGCAAGAGGGTGCGGCTGAAAGAGGTATTAATCCTTTATCATTAGCATTAGCAGCAGGTACAGGAGCATTAACTGCACCAGGTGGTTCAGAAATGTTAGGAGGTCTTAAAACAGCAATTCCAGACCCAGGTGCAACAGGATTAGCTGGAGGTGAATTAGGTATATTAGATCAAGCTAAAAATTTAGGAATTTCAGGATTACAAAGCGCATCAGATTTTTTAAGTGCAGGTGCTTCACCTGAAGCAAGTTTAATGCAAAGTATAAAAGCAGCTGCTCCTTCAGTAGGAATGGCAGCAACTGAACAAGCAGTTATTGCAGCACAAAAAGCTAAAGAAGATTATGAAAAAGAATATCAAGGCTGGCAAGATTTCACAGGACAACAACTAGCAGATTTTAATGCAGGAAGAAGAGCAGCTATTTTAGCTTCCATGACAAGAGCAGGACTAGATGATGATACTATTACTTCTACATTAGCAACATTAGGTTTAAGAAATGGTGGTAGAGTTGGATATGTAGGAGGAGGAGATGTATCTTATACGGACTATGAAAGAAGTGGTGTTATATATTATGATGAAAATGGAAAACCTATTTCTAAAGAAAAAGCTATGAAATTATTTGAAAAACAAGCAGAAGAAGAAAATAAAGCTAATGGTGGTATTATAGGTTTAATGGGTGGTGGAATGCCATCTATGGAAATGGATTATAGAGGTGGTGGATTTATTCCTGTTGGAGCACAAGAAAGAGCGGACGACGTTCCTGCAAGACTTTCTAAAAATGAATTTGTAATGACCGCTGATGCAGTGAGAGCTGCGGGTGGTGGAAGTGTCAATGAAGGAGCAAGAAGAATGTACGAATTAATGAACAACCTGGAAGCAAAAGCATAACATGGCAGTAACACCAACATCAGTAACACAAACATTAACATCACCTATTTTAGAAGGTTCGCTAACCGCGTTTCTTAAATCTCTTGAACCTCTTATGGGTCAACAGATTCAGACCGGTGCCTACGCTCCGCAAATTGCAGCTGAATCAGCATTACAACAACAAGCGAGAACTTCGGCTGGTGGATTAGGTTCATTAGTTGGACCAGAAGCTTATCAAGCTTACATGTCACCTTATCAACAAGAAGTCATTGATACGACTCTTGCAGAAATGGATAGACAAGCAGCGATTCAAAGACAAGGTATTGGACAACAAGCAATTCAAGCAGGTGCGTTTGGTGGTGGTAGAGAAGGTGTTCAATTAGCAGAGTATGATGTAAATGCTTTAATGAAAAGAGCACAAGCACAAGCTGGATTACAACAACAAGGTTTTCAATCAGCACAAGATCAAGCATTAAAACAATTACAAGCACAACAAGGTTTAGGAACATACCAAACTCAATTAGGTCAAGCTGGCCAAGCACAACAACAAGCTATTCTAGATGCAGCACAAGTTGCAGCTAAAGAAGCTACTTATGAACCATTCACAAGACTTGGTTTAGTAGGTCAACAATTAGCACAAATTCAACCAGGTGCTTTCCCAACACAAAGTGTTGGATATCAACAGCCTCAAGCTCCAGTTAGTCCTTTATCTACTGCATTGGGAGTAGGAACAGGAATTGCTAGCATTGGATCCAAATTAGGATTGTTTGGCTAATGAGTAAAATTTTAAGAAGACCTATGTTTAGAGGTGGACGCGTCGAGAGCCGCGGAACGGGGATTACTTCTGGATTAATGAATGGTGGTAGAGTTGGATTAGCAAATTCATATCCCGGAACTGCAGGACAAGCACAAAGAGCACAAGCATTAGCTGGTCTTACTAAACCAACTACAGGAGCAGAGTTATTAAAATTAAATCCAAATTTACAAATAAATCCATATTCAACTTATCTTCCATCAGATCAAGAAAGCATAGGAGCTGGTTTTGGTTTTATGTCTCCTGGTAGACAATTTACAGAACAATATTTAGAATTTATAAAACCAGAAGAAACTGGTTATGAAACAAATGCAGAAGGAGATCCAATAAGAGATGCTTCTGGAAATTTAATTCCTTTACAAAAAAGTAAATCAGATGATTTTAGAACTTTTTTAGAACAACAAAGAACTAAAAAAATAACAGAAAGTGATACTCAAGGTAGTGAAGAACAATATGGAATAAAAGATGAGGATAAAGTTAAACCTATATACAATAGTGAAGGAAAAATTACCGGTTATACAGGAACTGAAAAAATAAAAACAGAAAAAGAAAAAGAAAAATCAAGCGGTGCTGAAAAAAATATTAAAACAGAATCAACTGAATTAAGTGTAGAAGATTATATTAAAATGTTAGGTGGAGATAAAGCTAGGAAAAGAGATGTTAGTGATATGCTTGGAAGAGCAAGTGCTGCATTTTTAAAACGCCCTGCAAGAGGAGAAACCAGAGGAATTACAGAAGCATTGGGAGATTTCATGGCAGCAGAAGTAGCAGCAGGCCCAGGTAGAGCAGAAAAAATTGAACAAGCTGCAGCAATGCTTGATATAAAAGATAAAATTGCAAGTAAGAGATCACAAGAACAATTAAAAACTTTATTAGGAAAAGCGGATTATGAAGCTATGTTGAGATTAAAAATGTCTGATCCTAAACTACAATCATTTGAAACTAACTTACAAGAAACTGCAAAAAATTTAGGTAAAAATTATAAAAATCCAGGAGTAATTGGACAAGCTATTGATAAAAAATATGGAAGTAATAGCTATGGTGGAGAGTTTATGCCTGGTCAAAAATTAATAGAAGGAAAATTTTATATTCAAGACACAGGAACCGGAGACAAGATTGTATTTAAAGTAATTGAAGGAGAACCTCAAGAAGTTCACAGAATAAGGTAGGTAAATATTATGGTCCAGTTTACCCAAGAAGAACTTAATAAAAAACTTGGTTTAGATTCTGTAGGAAATGATGCCACTAAACTTACAGGTCCCGAAGAAAATAATACAACAAGCACTATTGTATCAGCACTAGCTGGTATTGGATCCGGACTTATTAAAATTCCAGAAGGAATTGTTTCATTAGGAGCAACTTTATTGGATTTAGGTGCTGATAGTAATAAAGCAGCACAAGTAGAAAAATGGTTTGCGGATATTAATCCATTTGATGAATTAGCAGAAAAAACAACAGCAGGGAAACTAACTGAAGTTATTACTAATTTAGCAGTGCCTGGAGGATTTGCGTTTAAAGCTGGAAGTAGTTTAGCTAAAAGTGCTCTAATAGCTAGAAAAAGTGGAAAATATTTAGATCTAGGTGGTGATACTTCAAAAGCAATTACAAAAAAATTAAAAGGAATAGAAAAATTAAATAAAAGAGAAACTAATTTAGTGGATGATGCTTTTTCTAGAACGGCTACTAAAGGAGAAAAAGTTTTATCTTATGCTTCTGGTGCTGGATTAGGTGGAATAGCGGAAGGTTTATTTGTAGATGATGTAAAAGAAGTTGGAACCTTTGGTGATTTAATTGGCGGACCAAGTGCATTAGAAAGAGAAAGTGATACTCCTGAAGATGAATTATTGAATAGACTTAAATTTGGTTTGGAAGGAGCTGCTTTTACCGGAATATTAGGTGGACTTGGAGCTACTGTTAAAAAATTAAAAAATCAAAAAGATAAAGGAAGAGTTGTTGATGGAAAATTTAATAAATTTATGGATGAATGGATATCTTCTTCATTTAGATCGAGAGGTAAAAAAACAACACCTGTATTCGAAGGCTTAAATAAAGAAACAGGAGCACGTAGCGCAGATGTTAATTTTGGTGAAAATATAGCTTTTGATTTAGATAGAAATATTAATCAATTATTTCCTTTTTTTAAAAGATTATTTAATAATACAGAAACTGTTTCTCAAATAAAAAATATAAAAAAAGAAATGAATCAAACATTGTTGTCTGGTATTAAAAAAGGTGAATTAAAACCAAATTATTATGATGTTCAATTAAATGAAGCAGGGAGACAATCTGGTAAAACTTTAGATGAAATTGTTAAAAATCCTACTTTAAAAAAAGAATTAACAGAACCAGGATTTAGTGTTGGGTTTGGAAAAATTTCTAACAAAATAGAAAATGATTTTAAAAAAACATTAAAAAAATATGGTGCTTCTCCTGAAATGCAAGATGATATTTTATTAAACTTAAATGGAATGAGATCTTATTGGGGAAATATGTTTTCATCAATAGGTAGAAGATTAGATGATAAGGGTCTTAAAACTTTTAAAAAAACATTTGAGGATAAGGTAACTACCTGGTTAGATTCTGGTTATGAAGTTTTTAAAAATGATCCCATAGAAGCTCTTAAACTTTACAAACCATCTAATCAAATTATTAAAGAAACAGCAAAACAATTTCAAGCAATTGCTAAAAAGTCAGGTATTAATTTAAATGAAGAAACAGCTGATAATTTAGTTAATGAAGTATGGAAAACAGCAAAAATAGAAAAAGGTTTTAAATTAAAAAGTCCATCAGATGCTTATTTTAAAATACCTGATTTTTTTGTAGAAAAATCTTTTGCTAAAAGAGCTGCTGACTTAACTCCAAAAAAATATCAACTGTCGGATATACCTGATAATATTATTAAAGTAGACGGTTTAGAAATAAATAGAAGAGATGCAATTAAAAAACTTTTAGGAAAAACAGATGATGCAATGTCTACAATATTAACAGGCACTAACAAATTATCTGCAATTGTAAGAAGAAATGAATTTTATGATAGTTTATTAATTCAGTCCAATAAAGCAAAAGCTGTATATGATGATTGGTTAAAAAATGGCAAAGTTGGTCCAAGACCAGCGGCCCCTATATTTGTAGATTCACAAGCAGATGCATATAGATATTTTGGTGGTTCTGCTGAAGATGTTGGTGAACAATTAAGATTTGATTCAGGAATTGATAGAGCGCAAACATTAAAACCTTTAGATGCTAAAGAAGCTTTATTACAAAAAAGAGTAGATGAACAAATACTAAATCCTTTACAAAATAAATTTGCATTAAAAGGTAATACAGAAGCTATTCAAGGAGTAGAAAAATCATTAATGGGAGAAGGGTTTGGGGCACAGTTGTATCAAAATTTAGTTTTATATCCAAAAGCTACTTCACAAATGGCTAAAACAGTTTTAGCTCCTTTTACTCACGCAAGAAACTTTTTAAGTGCTGGAGCATTTGCTGCAGCAAATGGTATTATTCCTTTTGGAGATGCACAAGCGGTTAGACAATCATTTGAAGCATTACAAGTAGGAACTAGAACCAAAGCAGGAAATGAACTATATCAAAAATTATTAAAATTAGGAGTTGTTAATTCACAAGTTCAATTAGGAGATTTACAAAGACTTTTAAAAGATGTTGATTTTGGATCAACTCTTGGTTCTGTAAATAGCATTAATGGATTATTTAAAAGATTATCTCAAGTTAAAAAATTTGCACAAGATGCGTATACAGCGGAAGATGATTTTTGGAAAATTTTTAGTTGGTTTGGTGAAAGCAAACGATTAGAAAAAGCATATAAAAATTCTGGATTAAGATTTGGTCAAAAATTTACAGATACTTCTGGTGTTGAAAGAATATTTAATCAAGAGTTTTTAGAACAAGAAGCTGCAAATTTAGTTAAAAATCAAATTCCTAATTACGCATTTGTTTCTGAATTTGTTAAAGGATTAAGAAAATTTCCATTAGGAAATTTTGTATCTTTTCCTGCAGAAATAATGAGAACAAGTACAAATATTGTTCAAAGAGCTTTAGATGAAATTTATTATACTACTACTATTAATGGTAAACAAATTAATCCATTAAGGTCTATTGGTATGCAAAGATTAATTGGAATGGGTATTACTTCTGCAGCTGTTCCATATGCGGCTGTTTCAGCAGGTCAAATGTTATATGATGTATCACAAGAAGAATTAGAAGCTATAAGAAGATTTGTACCTAAATGGTCTAAAAATTCTACGCTGATACCATTAAGAGATGAAAAAGGAAATTTAGAATATATAGATTTTTCACATATGAATGCTTATGATACTATTACCAGACCTATTCAAACAGTGTTAAATGCAGTCCAAGAAGGAAGAACAGATAAAAATGGAATCATGGGAGATTTTTTATTAGGATTGATCGAATCTACAAAAGAATTAGGGTCTCCTTTTATTACTGAATCTATTTGGACAGAAGCTTTACAAGATGTGTCTCCAATTTTAGGAAGAGGTGGTATAGATACTGAAGGAAGAAGAATATGGAATAAAGAAGATTCTACAGGAGATAAAATATACAAAGGAATGGCTCATTTAATAGAGTCTCAAGCACCATTAAACTGGAAACAATTAGAAAGAATTGGTTTAGCAATGAAACCAATAGATAGTACAGGAAAATTTGATATTAGGGGAAATGAATATGAATTAGGAAATGAATTAAGAGGCATTGCTGGAATGAGAACTGTTAAAGTAAATCCAGAAAAATCATTAGGATACAAAATAAAAGATTATAAAGATGGAGTTAGAAATTCTAGAAATATATTTACAGCGGGAACAACAAAAGGAGGACCTATTACTCCAACAGAAATAGTAGATTATTATATAAAAGCAAATGAAGCTTTGTTTAAAGTAAACAGAGAAATGTATAAAGATTTAAAGGCTGCTAAAACAATAGGAATGAAAGAAGATGTAATTGAAGAACAAATGAATAATAGAGGTGAATCAAAAGCTTATAATTATTTAACAGAAGGAGAATTTAGACCATTAACAATTTCTCAACCTGTTCAAGAATTGTTTGATATAAATGCTTCTGCATTAGGACTACCAAATCCATTTGACATTGCTTCTGATATTATAGATAGAATTCAAGATCTATTGGAATCAGTTCCTGTAAGTACAGATTATTTTCCTTCTATCATTAATCCATTGGAAAATTTACCAGAACCTACATTAGGACCAGCAGCAAATCTAGGAGTATTACCTTCAGTAGTAACAGCAAGTAACCCAGCTGTACTAGCTGCTAATCAACAAATAGTAAGTGGTGTAAATCCAAAAACAGCACAACTAATTCAACAATCGAATGCACTAGATGCTTTTATAAAATAATGAAAATGGAACCCAAAACAGTTAGAGAACATATCGTATCGCTTTACGGCCATATTACAGGTTTGAAAAAAGAATTATATACTATTAAAAACAACCACTTAAAACACATACACGAAGATGTAGAGAAATTGGGCGGTAAAATAGACAAGATCTATTGGGTTCTTTTAGCAGCAGTGGGAACAGTTGCGCTCTTCGCAATTGAAAAACTACTAACATGAAGCTATCTGCAAATTTTGAGCTATTTGAATTAATCAAATCGCAAGTCGCGGAGCGTAAGGGTATACCTAATAATCCTTCTCCAGATCAAATTGACAATTTAAAATCTTTATGTATTAATATATTGCAGCCTATTCGTTCCGAATTTGATAAGCCTGTTATTATTTCAAGCGGATTTCGGAGCGCGGAACTTTGTATTGCAATTGGTTCTAAACCAACATCGCAGCATGCCGAAGGTAAAGCGGCAGACCTAGAAATACCTGGAATAGATAATATGGAGTTAGCGATGTGGATTAAAAACAATTTAAATTTTGACCAACTCATTTTAGAGTTTTATAAAGATGGACAACCAAACAGTGGTTGGATTCATGTATCGTGGAACGGGGATGATAACCGTAATCAAACTTTACGCGCAATGCGTAACGACAACGATAAAGTTGTCTACAAACCTTGGTAATATAAATGAGCGGTGAAGTACTAGTACATAAACATCTTATTGTCCGTGCTGAAGCAGTCAGCCCACCTATGAATCCAGAATTTTTAACTAAATGGTTAGAAGATTTTATTAAATATATTAATATGAAAGTATTAATGGGTCCTTATGTTATTTATCATGATGTACCAGGTAATAGGGGTATCACAGGAGCTGCTATTATAGAAACTTCACATATTGTTATGCATGTTTGGGATGAACCATCTCCAGCGTTAATGCAATTTGATGTATATTCTTGTGGTGAATTTGATCCTGAAAAAATTTGTAGAATGATACAAAGAGATTTTGAAATAACTAAAATTGATTATAAATTTTTAGATAGAGAAAATGATTTAACAGATATTAAAGGCGGAACATTTAAACCTATCATAGCTAAAAATTATGAAAATAAAATTAAAGAAGAAAAAAATAAAGTTTTATTACAAAGTAGAAAAGAAGTAGAAATTAATGCTAATGGAACTTCTGGATACACTATTAAAGAAGGACCAAATAAGGGAAAAGTGTTACAACACATAACTATTCCAGGTAAAAATGTGTAATGAAACTAAACGAATAGAAAAGATTGAAGGACATTAATGGAAACTTTTATAATGATTGTAATGTTATGCCACCTGGATTTTATAGGTCAAGAAGGATGTATTCCTATGACACCTAATCCTCAAGTTTATTATAGTTCTAAAAAAGAATGTATGAATGCTAGTATTCAAAAAATGGAAGATATGAAAACGGTTGCTATTTACAATAATATAACAGTCACACAGACATATGCTACTTGTATAAAAAAGGGTTCGTCTACATGAAAAATTGTATTTATAGAGTTTACAAAGGATTTTGCCTATTATTAAAAGATTGTAAGTGTCAGAAAAAAATATGTGAAGACATAGATAATTTGAATTCTTTTAAGTTTTCTCTATAAAAAAGTCTTCCATAGAAGCTCATAAACGCACGAAATCACCCCTTGACAATACCTAGGTACCCCCCATATATTGCATATTGGTGCAACAATTGGGTTGGCCAACTAACTTGCTTAATTTAACAAAGGAGTAGTATATGACAAGTTTTGATTTAATAAATTCAGTACATAAACAATTTTTTGATAAAGGATTAGACGTTTTTGATAACGTATTTGATTCCTGGTCAAAAGTAACTGGTTTTCCTTTTTGGAATGTTGTGAAATATTCTAAAGGTAAATATGGTTTAGAACTAGGATTAGCTGGCTTCAAGAAAGAAAATGTTCTTGTAGAAGTTAATGAAGGAGTTTTATCTATAGAGGGAAAAGTAGATGACGCAGCAGTTGATTATGTACAAAAAGGATTATCAACTAAATCTTTTTTCAAACAATTTTCATTACCTAATGATGCTATAGTAGACGAAGCTACTATGGAAGATGGTATGTTAAAAATTAAGTTTGGTCTTAAAGATTCTGAAAAGAAATCTCAAAAGGTTAACATTAAATAATGTTTCCCTATACTGAAGAGGAGTGGGAATTTATTTCCCGCTCCTTTACACCCTACAACGAAATTCCTTAAATCCATTCTTTTAATTCTTCTCCCATTATGGTAGAAGCTATATCTATTTTTTTACGTAATGCTTTCACAATTTTTTCATCTACCGTTTTGGCAGCAATTAAATCTACATACGTTACTGACTTCTTCTGACCTATTCTATGTGCTCTATCTTCTGACTGTAATCTTTTTTCTAGATCGTATCCGTTAGAATAATAAATTACATTACTTGCACAAGTTAATGTAATTCCATAACCACCTGTTTGTGGATTACCAACAAAAAATCTATAAGAAGAATTCACATCTTGAAATTTTTCTATATTTTTTTGTCGTTGATCAGAAGCAACAGCACCGTAGTATTGGACCACAGAATCATCTCCATATTTTTTCTTAATAGCAGAAACAATATGTTCTATATCATAAATATAATTAGCCCAGATAATTGCTTTACCTTCTATTTCATCTAATACATCCATTAATTCATTTAAACGATTTGATTTTAATTCAGTAATACCACCCTCATCTGTTTTTAAATGACCACAAGTGATTTGATGTAAACGCATCATTTGTGTAAGAACATGAGGAGCTGTAGCGAGCTTACCTTTTATCATAGCGAGGGCCGCGGATTTCATAGTAGCGTATGCTTTTTCTTGCTCTTCAGTTAGTTCTACTTCACGCTTGATATAAATTTTATCGGGTAGATCCAGACAGTCTTCTTTTAATACACGGTAAGAAAAAGCTTTTAATATTTCAGCTAACTCATCTAATCTCTGATAATGACTAATTATTTGTACTCTACGACCACCAAAATTTCTATCTAACATAACCGCATATCTATTTCTAAAAGAATAAAAAGAAGCATGTCCTAATAAATCTTCATTTAAAAATGCACATTGTGTATATAAATCTAATGGACTTTTGGTCACAGGAGAACCAGTTAAGATTCTTCTGTAAGTTGCATATTTTCCTAATGCAAGAATAGCTTTGGTTCTTTTTGCGGTTGGAGTTTTAATAGAAGTAGACTCATCTATTGCCATAATAGTTTTATGGGTTCGTAAAAACTTACCTGCAAACTCTAAACCTTTTTTAGTACTAAAGGCCTCAACATTCATTACAAGGATGTGAAGGTCATAGTCAGATTTGAACAATTGTTGATACTCTTTATCCTTTGCTTTAGATGTTGAAGCAGTCCAAAGTACCATTTTGTGTTGTATGTGACTAGCTAAATGTATTGGTATTTCAGAAGAATACCAGTTTCTATAAACACCTTTTGGTGCTATAATAAGCGCCGCATTTATTTTACCATTATCATAAAGCATAGCAATATTATCTACTAATACTTTAGATTTACCGGTACCCATTTCCATAAAGTAACCGTATTCCTTTTTATCCCACGATTTTTCCAACGCAGTAATTTGATGTGCGTATGGCTTTGTCTTAAATTTATAGTTCATAATTATTTTCTTCTTTCTACTTGACAGATATATAGGAATGATTATATAGATGTCAACAGTAGAATAATAGAATGAAGAATAAAATTTTTGAGTTATATAAACCGAAGTCATTAGCAGAATTTTTAGAATTCTATAAAGAGAATCCTGAAGAAAATTTTGTTTATGTATTACAGCATCCACCTGCAAATATAAATATTTTAGGTGCATCTGATTTTGGTTACCTGGTTATTTGTTTACCTAACTATGGACCAGACTCACAAATTATTTTTTCATCTAGTCCTTTTGTTTTTAAAATGAAAAAAAATTTAAGGGACTTTAGACCTCAAGATTATTTATTGTTAACAGGAGATCCTGCAGTTATTGGTATTTCTTGTGCAATTGTAAGCGACCAAACTAATGGTCAATTTAACCTCTTGAAATGGGATCGACGAGAGGCTAAATACTATCCTATAAATTTCGATCTCTATCAGAAAGGATAATACTATGAGTAACGAAGTAAGTAACATGATGTTGGAAGACTCTAAAGATCTTCTAGACAATGTTGAAATAACTACAATCGCAGCTGAATGTCAGAAATTAAAAAACATTGAAGATGAGATTCAGAAAACAGAAGAACTATTAAAAAATTTAAAAACAATGGCGGATGATATTGGTTCCAGGGTTATACCGGAACTACTTGCTGAACAAGGTTTAAGTTCAATCAAACTATCAGACGGTTCATCTGTTTCAGTTAAAAAAGAATTTAGGTGCACTCTTCCTAAAGATGATGTGAAGAGAGAAGCAGCCTATCAATGGCTTCGTGATCAGGGGTTAGGTGACATTATTAAAAATAATGTGATTGTAACTTTTGGTCGTGGGGAAGATGACAAGGCACAACGTTTGTTGGACCTTGCGGCGTCTAATGGTTTTCAACCACAGCAGAAATCTGATGCGGCTTGGAATACATTGACAGCCCTATTCCAGGAGCGTGTCGAGTCCGGGCTCGACATGCCTTCTGATATCTTTAATACGTGGATTAAAGATAAGACTAAAATAACCCGAAAATAATGGAGAAACGATAATGAGTAATGAAGTAGTGGCTAAAAAAGACACTGGATCACTTGCCTTGTTTGGTAATGATGCAGCAAAAGGTTTTGAGAATATGACGCAGGAAGATCTTGCGTTACCTTTTCTTCGAATCTTGGGACAACTATCACCGCAGGTAACTGAAGGTGATGCAAAGTATGTAAGTAATGCGAAGCCTGGCATGATTTACAATACTGTTACCAGCGAATTATTTGATGGTAAAAAAGGTATCAAGATAATTCCTTGTTACTATAAAAAGGATTTTCCTGAATGGTCAGATAGAGGGGATGGGCCTGGAGCACCAGTTGCTATTCACCTACCTAACAGTCCGGTAATCCAAACAGGTAAGAGAGATGGATCTAAAATTAGATTACCTAACGGTAACTATTTAGAAGAAACAGCTTCTTACTATGTTATGGCTGAAACAAAAACAGGTGGATTTACACCTGCGTTGATTACAATGAAATCAACACAACTTAACGTTAGTAAGAAATGGAATTCAATGATGAAGACCATACAAATTCCTGACGGTAAGGGTGGTTTTGCAATACCACCAATGCATGGGGTAGTTTATAATCTAGCATCAACATTACAAAAGAACGACAAAGGTTCTTGGTATGGTTGGGTTGTAAACATGGATAGAATCATGGGAGCAGACGATAAGTCTTTATACTTAATGTGTAAAGATTTTAACGGTAATGTTTCCAAGGGTAACGTGCAAACAAAAGCAGATGTGGAAGAGATCGCTAAAGACAATGCTCCTTTTTAAGTATTGTGTTTAGTATAAGGGGCCTAGCAATAGGCCCCACAACAAAAATAGAAAGAAGTTTTAATGAAAGATAAGTTTAAAGAAATATTTGAGGGGTTAAAAATAGCTTATGGTCAATATCAAAAAGGTGAGCGTGGTGAAAATGGTAAACAAGGTGGTAAGGCATTTATTGTTAGAGGTAATGTTACAGATGATCTTTGGGAAAATCATCTCAAAGGTAAAGGACCTGCTCTTGGTATTATACCGATTACCGAAAATAATACTTGTAAGTGGGGTTGTATTGATATTGACGAATATAATTTTAATCATGCTTTACTTATATCTAACATACGTGAATTAAAACTTCCTTTAATTGTGTGTCGCTCTAAATCTGGGGGAGCACATGTATTTTTATTTACCAAAAAATTTATACCTGCTTCTTTAATGCAAGGAACATTAAAGAAAATGGCAAAGATATTAGGATATGAAGGATGTGAAATCTTTCCTAAACAAACAGAAATATTAGTGGAACGTGGTGACACTGGTAATTTCTTAAACTTACCTTACCACAATGAAATGAAAGGGTTACGATATGCTATCAACGATAATGGTACCGGTTGTACACTTGAGGAATTTTATAAGCTCTATGATGTTTATGCTTGCGAAACAGAAGACCTCAAAGAAATTAAAATTGAAGAAAAGAAAATCGAAGAAGCGTTCAAAGATGGACCTCCTTGCTTAAATAAATTAGCTTCCACAGGGTTTGGAGAAGGATCTAGAAATAATGCATTATTTAATATTGCAGTTTATTTTAAGCAATCTAATCCAGATACCTGGGAAGATGAAATTGTAAAAGCAAACATAGAATATATGACTCCTTCATTAAGTAATAATGAAGTTCAACAATTGATTAAATCAGTTAATAGAAAAGGTTATGATAAATATAGATGTAAAGATGCTCCTATTAATTCAGTATGTCAATCAAGTCTATGTAGATTAAAAAAATATGGAGTTGGTTTTGGAGAAGAAGAAATGCCAATACTAGGTAACCTGACAAAGTATGCATCTAAACCACCACAATGGTTTTTAGATGTAGGGGAAAATAGAATTGAATTAAAGACAGAGCAATTATATATGCCAGGACTATTTGCACTAGCATGTTTAGACCAGGCTAATTTAGTTATTCCTATTCCTAAACCAAAAGATTGGAAACAACATTTTTTAAAACCAATGATGAATAATTTACAAGAGATTGAACCATTAGAGTCTTTAGATCCAATTAATGAGATAACTTCTTTATTACAAGATTGGACTACAAATAGACAATCGGCAAGAACTATGGATGATATTTTAAATAAACTTCCCTACACAGATGAGAATAGAGAATTTACTTATTTCAGAAGAGAAGACTTTTATAGTTTTTGTAAAAAGAATAATTGGGAACATGATAAAATTAAAACAGGAAATTATCTTACTCAATTAGATTGTTTTGTGGAAGAGTTTAGACCTAACATAAAAAATCAACAACCAAGAGTTATTAAAATTAAAACAATGAAGAAGATAGATGCTTCTGTTTCTAAAATAAAATATCAGCAAGATGACTTCTAGTATAGGAATTAATTGGCGTTTAAAATTAACTCAAAAAATTGATTGCTTGTCTAAACAAGTAGATAAATTAAGTGCAAGAAATAAATTTTTAGAAAATAAATTAAGAAAATATAGAAATGAAAACAATAATACTAGGACCACCGGGAACGGGAAAAACAACGACACTATTAAATTTAGTGGACGAGTTTATTCAACAAGGAATTAGGCCTAAACAAATAGGTTATTTTTCTTTTACGAAGAAGGCTGCAAGAGAAGCAGCTAATCGTGCGTCTGAAAAATTTGGATTAGATGTAGAAACAGATTTAGCTAACTTTAGAACATTGCATTCATATGCATTTAGAATGTTGGGTATGAGTAGAGAAAAAATGATGAAGACAGAAGATTATAAAGAGTTTGGTCAAAAATGTGGCATACCTATTAAGACTGCAAACTTTTCAGGAGAGGACGGAACCTTTAATTCAGATAATGAATATCTTACTATTATCAATACAGCGGCTGTTAAGAGAATGGATCTATTAGATTATTATGATTCTAGAAAAAACTTATTAGATATAGAGCGGAATACTTTATTCTTACTTTCAGAGGAACTCAAGAGATTTAAAAAAGAAAAAGAACTTAAAGATTTCAATGACTTATTGGAAGATTTTATTGCAAAAGAAATTAGTCCAAGCTTTGAAGTATTGTTTATTGATGAAGCACAAGATCTATCTTTAATACAATGGGAAATGGTTAGATCCCTTTGGAGCAATTCTAAAAAAACTTATATCGCAGGGGATGATGACCAGGCTATTTTTAAATGGGCCGGTGCAGATGTAGATCACTTCATTGCATTAAAAGAAGAGGTGGATGATATTAAAACATTAGAACAATCTTATCGTATTCCAGGCGGACCTATTCATGAACTGTCACAAAAAATAATAAGCAAAGTACAAAATAGATTTGATAAACAATATAAGCCGAGACATGAAGTAGGAATTTTAAAAAGATATTCTGATATTACTCAAGTAGATATGAGTCAGGGAAATTGGTTAGTGTTATCTTCAGCAAATTATTTTTTAGATGATGTAAAAGAATTATGTGAGTTAAGAGGTTGGTATTATCAATACAAAGGACAAAACTCTATTAGTTTAAAATTATTATTAGCATTAAATAATTGGGAAGCATGGAGAAAAGGTTGTTATTTAAACAATTTAGAAATAAAAAATATCTATGAATACCTGGGTGCAAACGTATTAGAAGGTTTTAGAAAAGGAAAAACATTACATGCTGAAACTAAATATACATTAAAAGAATGTATAGAGCAGTATGGTTTGTTAACAGATAAGGTTTGGTATGAATCATTTGAGGGTTTAGATACTCTCACAGAAAACTACATTCGTAATATGAGGGCGAATGGAGAGATGATAAATAAAAATCCTCGTATCATAATGTCAACTATACATGGAGCTAAAGGAGGAGAAGCGGATAAAGTTTTATTGTTACAAGATTTAACTAACGCAGCACTTGAAACATTTGCACACGATCCAGACGAATTACATCGTTTGTTTTATACGGGTGCAACAAGAGCGAAGCGTGAATTACATATTGTGGACCCAAAAAACTTTGACCGTGCTTATTTAATATGACCAATAAATCAATGTTTGATAAAATAATAAATGCATCTGAACGTCAAGAGGGAGGAACTCATTATAATAAATATAGTATTCAACCCTATGCATTTACAAGAAGCAATAACTTGTCTTTTTTTCAAGGCAATGTTATTAAGTATGTGGTTCGTTATAAAGATAAAAACGGTATTGAAGATTTGAAAAAAATTATTCATTACTGTGAATTAGAAATTGAAGAAATGAAAAAGGAAGAGAAATGAGAAGTACCCAAATACCCTTATTCAGTCCGGATACGGAATGGGTAATGCCTGATGAACTACGCGATTTGCGCGGTCATAAAGAAATAGCAATTGATTTAGAAACCAATGACCCGGAGTTAATAACTCTCGGATCGGGGAACGTGGTTGGACGTGGTCATGTTGCAGGTATCGCTATTGCTGTAGAAGGTTGGTCTGGTTACTATCCTATTCAACATGAACTTGGAGGAAATTTAGATAAGAAATTAGTTTTATCATGGCTCCAAGATATGTTTAATCAAGAAGATACTACCTTTATTTTTCATAATGCAATGTATGATGTGTGTTGGCTACGGTCTATGGGCCTAACAATCAAAGGTAAAATTGTAGATACCATGATTGCAGCATCTTTGATTGATGAAAATAGAATGTCCTATCGTTTAGACACATTAGCAAAATTTTATGTTGGTTTAGGTAAGGATGAAAAAATATTACAAGAAGCAGCAAAAGATTATGGCCTGGACGCAAAAAAAGATATGTGGAGATTGCCTGCTCTTTTTGTTGGACAGTACGCGGAACGTGATGCGGAAGCTACGTTAAAACTTTGGCAACGATTAGATACAGAACTTCACAACCAAGAATTAATGGATATATTTAATTTAGAAACAAAATTATTTCCATGTTTAGTAGACATGAGATTCAAAGGTGTAAGAGTTGATTTAGAAAAAGCTGAAAATATTAAAAATAATTTAATGCAACGTGAAGCTAAAATAGTCAATAAAATCAAAGAGTTAACTGGTATTGAAGTAGAAATACATGCGGCAAGATCTATTGCAAAAGCATTTGATAAATTACAATTACCATACGACAGAACAGAAAAAACAAGTGAACCAAGTTTTACAAAAAACTTTTTACAAAATCATCCACATGAATTACCAAAATTAATTGCAGATGCCAGAGAGATTAATAAAGCGCATACAACTTTTATAGATTCTATTACCAAACATGCAGTCAAGGGAAGAATACATGCAGACATAAATCAAATTAGATCTGATCAAGGAGGAACTGTTACAGGTAGATTTTCTATGAGTAATCCAAACCTACAACAAATTCCTGCAAGGCATCCAGAATTGGGTCCAATGATACGATCTATATTTATTCCAGAGGAAAAATGTAAATGGGGTTCCTTTGACTACTCACAACAAGAACCAAGAATTTTAGTACACTATGCCAAGTTACAAAATTTAGAGGGAGTGGATGAAATTGTAGATGCATATAATTCAGGGGACGCAGACTTTCACCAGGTAGTTGCTGATATGGCAGGTATTGAACGTAAACAAGCTAAAACAATTAATTTAGGTCTAATGTATGGAATGGGTAAAAATAAATTAATGTCTGAATTAGGATTGATGAAAGAATCTGCAGAAAAATTAATTAAACAATATCATATGAAAGCACCTTTTGTTAAAAAGCTTATGGATAATGTAACCAGGAAAGCAGAGAACTACGGTAAGATTAGAACGTTAGGCGGAAGAGCCTGTCATTTTGATTTATGGCAACCTACTCAATTTGGTGTGTTTAAACCTTTACCATTAGAGCAAGCAAGAAAAGAATATGATGAGCCTTTAAAAAGGGCCTTTACTTACAAAGCTTTAAACAAATTAATCCAAGGATCTGCTGCCGACATGACTAAAAAATCTATGGTAGCTTTATATGAAAATGGAATTATTCCTCATATTCAAATACACGATGAGGTGGACATTTCTGTATCATCTGATAAACAGTCAGAACAGATTATAGAAATTATGGAATCTGCTGTGACTTTAAAAGTACCCAATAAAGTAGATTATGAAAAAGGAGATAATTGGGGAGACATTAAATAATGTCTTATCTCAATGCAAATATCCCACCTATCTACTGCAATGTAAGGAAGGAATATCTTTATGACTTTAAACAACATCATGGTGAAAGTGAAGAGTGTGTTATTTTTGGTTTGGCAAGCATTACAGGGCGTGCCTTATTATTTCACATCCTACTCCCGAACGGTGCGGTCTACTATCGATTGCCTATCAGCGCGTTTTTCCAAAAACGTTTTTCTAGATCCGAAGTGCCCGATATGTCAATTGACTCGTTACAATTGTGGAATTGTTTTAGTTATTATCCTGCTATTACTACTTTTGATTTTTTAGGGGGACAACGTGGAAAATTCTTGGACAAAAGTAAAAAGTTTCTTGAAGCTGAATATTGCTTTACTGTTGATTGGGCATCGCCTGAAAGTAATATCTTGGATACAGATCATAGCGAAGTACCTCAAGAGCACAAGTGTGCACATGTTTTGGCTCTTCATAACGGTAATTATGCAGCTATGCCTAATAATCGTATTTTGTGGAACATTCCTCATTATACTACTTCTAGTACCATTCCAGATTATAAAGTCCAAACTACAGTCTGGAACGTAGAAAACAAAGGTTGGATAACAGAGGATAGTGATGTTATGTTCTATGATATTAATGAAACGTAAAAAGAAAACTAAAATAAAAGAAGAAGAAAATATTTTTGGATTTGAAGTAGATGTTGCTAAAGGTGTTTGTCCTTACTGTAAAGAAAATACTGTTTTAATATCTATTATTAAAAATTATTATCGTTGTGGAACTTGCGGAGAGGATACAGAACAATATATAAATGGTTCTATTAAATATTTACCTTTAAATATAAAAATAGGAGATCTAAAATTACATGGCGAAAAAAAGTAAAGACGCAGTTTTTTTACAAAGAAAAAATATCAAAAGGCCTGGTAGGCATTCAAAAAAACACAAGGGGCCCAAAAGATCAGAACGCGGCCAAGGTCACCCAGGTTAATAATTGCTGCCCGCCCTGAAGAAATCAGGACGAGCAAACAAAAGGTGTGAGAAGAGAATTTCTTTATACCTTAAAAATTAATTAGTTGCAAGGACTTGTTTTTGTGTTATAACTTCCCATATAAAACAAACAACAAAACAGAAAGTGAGAAACAAATGGCAGATCCAAATAAATTCAAATCAGTATCCGTACCTATAGAAACCTATAAGAAGCTTAACTTTTTAGCGGATGGAAAGTTTTTAGACGCACAGCTTACGATTAGTAAAACAATCGAAGCACTTGCTTCTAGAGCGGCAAAAAAATTAGGTTACAAAAATGGTAATGGCAAATCATGAGTCAAAATATTATTTGTCCGGAGTGTAAAGGTAATGGTTTTGTGTGGGTAACTGCACCGGAACCAAAAAAAGATAGGTGGGCAATTGATTGTAAGCATTGCGATAACCAGGGTGAATTAAAAACAAACGAAGAGGAAAAAATATGAAACATATCGTAGGTTATTATTGGGACGGAAAGGAACATTATGTTATTTACCAAGATGAAGACGGTAATACGAACATGGTTTTGGAATCAAATTAGTAACCTAGGTTGTTACTTATCAAATGTAAGTTGGAGAAAATTGTATCGTGACTACCAATCCAGTCGCAAAGCACTTAAATAAATTTAATAAGGCGAAGCGCATTGAAGATAAAAGATATAAAAAACAATTAAAACGAATGGAGAAAGAAGTACAACAGGTGAAACATATGCAAAGGACAATCTATCAACATGATTAATATTCCTATTAGTGATGAGTTAAGAGATTACGCCTGGAAGCAAGTATCTATTAAAAATTTTGGTAACCGTCGTAGTGGGTTCAATGGTAGTAAAGAAAAACAATACACCGGTATTCTAGGTGAATGTATTCTGCACCAGGTTATTTATAATCGTTTACCGACCTATGATAGCGGATCGGTGATCGCGGATATAGTTGTTAATGATAAAACTATAGATATTAAAACCATGGCAAGAAATGTAGATATGAAAGATTTTTATGTTCACAATTTTGTTGGTTATCAAAAAGATAGTAAGAATGATATTTTACTTTTTATCAGTATCAATAAAAAAACAAAAGTAGCACAGATTTGTGGGTGGTTACCTAAAGAAACTTTTTTACAACAAGCAAACTTTTTTGATAAAGGTAGTGTACGAACTAGATCGGACGGCACTAACTTTACTACTATGGCCCCGTTGTATGAAATAGAAAATAATAAATTACATAAAATTACTTCTATAGAGGATTTACAAAAACTATAATGAGCTCATCGGAAAAAAAAGAATACAACAAACGATATTGGGAAAAGAATAAAGAACGATTAAAAATAAAAAACAGAGAACGAGGCAAAAGATTTCGTGCAAATCCTAACAATAAAGAAAAAATAAAAGAATACAACAAACGATATTGGGAAAAGAATAAAGAACGATTAAAAATAAAAAACAGAGAATATATCAAAAAATATTATGCAGATCCTAAAAATAAAGAAAAAATAAAAGAAAGTAATAGAAAATATGCAATAAAAAACAAAGAAAAAATACTTGCATATTGCGCAAAATATAGAAAAGAAAATAAAGAAGAAATTAATAGAAAAATAAGAGAATGGTATTATAAAAATAGAAAAAAAGTTAAAGAAAGAATTAAAATGTACAACAAAGTATATAGAAATACTTTACATTTTAAAATAAAAGATAATATGCGTAGAAGAATTAGAACTGCATTAAAAAAAGATAATGGAAAAAAAACAAAAGGAACTATGAAATTAGTAGGTTGCACCGCTGAACAATTAAAACAACATATAGAAAAACAATTTAAACCAGGAATGAGTTGGGAACAAAGAGATTCGTTTCATATTGATCACATCATACCTTGTGCCAGTTTTGATCTAACTAAATTATCGGAACAAAAAAAATGTTTTCATTACACTAATTTACAACCCCTCTATCCCATAGAGAATATAAAAAAAGGAGCGAAGTTAAACTATGAAATGGAATAAAAAATTTATCTACCCTAAATCACAACGAGAAATTATCAATGGAAAGCGACACTATGATATCAAAGCACAAAAATTACCGTCGGTTACTACGATACTATCTGCAACGCAATCTGAAGAGAAGCAAGCTTCATTAGCAGCGTGGCGTGCCAGAGTAGGAGAGAACCAAGCAACGCGGATCGTGGATGATGCTGCGACCAGGGGGACAGCGATGCATAAAATTTTAGAAGAATATATTCAGGGCCAAGGTTATTTAGATTTAACTCCGACCGGATTGAATGCACACAACATGGCTATTCAAGTAATTCAAAATGGATTGTCGAATGTCACCGAGTATTATGGACTCGAAGCAACGTTATATTATCCAGGACTATACGCAGGTGCTACCGATATGGTGGGAGTGCATAAAGGACAGGACGCTATTATCGATTTTAAACAAACCAATAAACCAAAAAAGAGAGAATGGATTGAAGATTATTGTTTGCAATTAGCAGGGTATGCCATGGCGCATAATTTTATTTATAAAACTTCTATCACCAAAGGTGTGATTATGATGTGTAGTAAAGATAATTATTATCAAGAGTTTGTGATAGAGGGAGCCGAGTTACAAAAATATAAACATGAATTTTTACGAAAGGTAGCTCAATATTATAAAATGCAAGATGAAGGGGCTCTTGACAATAATGCCGTATAAAAACTCTATTAAACAAAAAGAAAATGTAAGAAAAAATTATTTAAAAAGAAAAAAAGAAAATTACCAATTATGGTTAGAAAAATCACGTATTTATTGTAAAAAATATTATTTAAAAAATAAAGAAAAAGAAAATAAAAGAGTTAAGTTATATAGATTAAAAAATAAAGAAAAAATTAAAATTACAATGAATAAATATTACAGAAATAGAAGAAAAAAGGATATGGCTTGGAGACTTTTGGTAAATGTTAGAACAAGAATAAATCATGCTTTAAAAGGAACGGTTAAAAAATCTAATAAAACAAAAAAATTAATAGGTATTTCAGTAGAAGGATTAGTTAAATATATTGAAAGTAAATTTTTACCAGGTATGAGTTGGAAAAAACGTCATTTAATTCATATTGATCATATTAGACCATGTGCTAGTTTTGATTTAACGGACCCAAAACAACAAGCCATATGTTTTCATTACACTAATCTACAACCATTGTGGGCTATAGATAACTTAAAGAAAGGAGCAAAACATGAAACAACTAATGCACGAGTTGAGTAACTTATATAAAGCATTTACCAATGCTGAAAACGAGGAGATCAAACAGATGTGGGAGAAAAAATGGTATGAAAAAGTTACAATCATTGCCAATGAAATTATAAAAGAAAAGGAGAAGTCATGCGATTAAGAGATTTACAGTCCGTTTTGGGAAAGTTTACCGATAATGAAAAAGGAACGATTATATCGGATTGTCCTATTTATATTGAAACATTAGACGGTCACCTGGAAGAGGTGAGAAAAATAGAACTACAACAAAATCAAATCATAGGTAGTCCGGAGCCTGCTAGGGTTGTATTAAAATCTGAAAATTTAAAAAGGTGGAAATCACACACATTTAACGGTAGGAAGTAGGGATTAAAAGGGGCCTTTGTTGAGGCAAAGACCCCTTAATTTTTGATGAATTACTCGTCGTCTTCGTCTTCTGCCTCATCGTCCCAATCTTCTTGCTCCTCGCAAGCTTTATCTCTGATTGTTTCAAGGTCTTGTTCGATTCTATCTAGGATATCCTCGATCGTTTCTTCTTTTTTCTTTGGCATTATAGTGCTCCTATGTTGTTGTTGAGAGGTCAAACGATACGCGTTCCGCGGTCGGGTGACAAGTAAAATGTTATGTTGAAAATGGAGCGGGGAGCGCGGAGCGTTGATTTCATTATCTTTTATTTATTATAGTAAACATTTGTTTACTATCGTTGCCAGGTATAAGTGGAAGTTAGGGGTCATGTTTTTTTTTTAAAAAAAAAATTTTTTAGGCTGGCAGAGTGGCAAATGTCTTAAAAATCGATTATAAGTGTTGGTATTAAACAAAAAAAGCTTGCCAGAGCAGTCATTTTGCAGTGGCAAGGTCTGGCAAATCTGTTGGTATTATTAGCTTTTTTGATTTTTCGTGTTGGCAAGAAATCAATATGTTAAAAAAGTCAATGAAATAGCCATTTCTCCGTACTCTGCGCGCGCGACCTTTTTTGTTTTTTAAAAAACTTTATAGGGGTCAAAATCCTCCTTATGTGTTAGAAACTGAAATGCCTGGCAAAAATAAAAAATCTAAATATCAATCCTTATTGATAAGCAAGAAAAGATATTACTTCTATAAAATAACCTGGCTTGATATCGTTGGTGATTCTGGACATGCAAACTCTGAAGAATTTATGAAATTGAATCCTGCAGTCATGGTTAGTTATGGTTATATCTTTAGCAAAGATAAAACTTGTATTAGAAGTTTTGCAAGTTATGATAGTAAGGAAGAAGCATTTAGTGATAGGAATGTATATCCAACTGGATGTGTTATTAAGTTAGAAAAAATAAACATATGAAAAATACTACGTTAACGAAAAATATGCCTAACGTAAAATGGAATCAGTTACCGCCTACCAAAGGCCCAGACTCACAAGGTCTGCAACCAAAGAGATTTAAAACTATTTTATCTCTAAAGAAAAAGGAAACTAAATGATACAATTTTTAAAATTAATATTAAATAAACTTAATTTTATTTGGTTCAAAATATATAATCCTTTCAATCAAGCACAAGGATTATCTATATTTATTATTCTTCTTTTGTTATTATTTCTTCTGCATCAACAGAATCTTCTTCCGCAGTAATATTAATTATATTCTTGTGATCTTCTAAAATTTGTTTCATTTTAGATTGTAATTCTTCTTCACTTAATTGATCTAAATTACCAGTCATTACTAATTTTTGATCAACATATAATCCTCCGGCCTTTCCCCTTGCTATCTCTGCATTAATCGCAGCACTCCAGGCCCCTTTTTTCTGCGCCTCATCTCTTAACTTCGCTAGTTCACCTAAATGTTTTTGAAAAGTAATTCCGTATTTTTCTTGAACCTCTGCTCGTAACTCATTTATATATCTTACAACTAATGGTGAGTATTTAGGACTACGGAGCTCGCTCGCCGCCTGTCTTGGTCTTGTCTTGTATCCTGCTTCAAATGCGCATTCTGCAGGCGACATTCTGCCCTCGTTGTAAACTAACAACTCTGCGAATTTGATTTGTTTTTCTGTAAGTTTTGCGGGTACTCCCATAATAATTTGACTTTTATCGTACATTGGCGTATAGTTCAACTACTATTTGTAGTGTTTCATTATGAGGGGTTGGCTTACGAAGTATAACCTTGTTAAGTAATACGGAAACTGAACCCCTCGTAAAAATTAAGACTTATATCTATTTTTAAAAACTTCTATTAAATCCATAATGTAAACAAATTCAGCCCCTGGGTTTTTATCAGACCAATCTATTTCAGAATTTGTTACACACACTTCTATAATTTCATTTAATAATTCTTCTGTACTTCTATTCATT